>Ga0181389_1000002_pt1 | contig 123269 bp, 100 predicted proteins | sample 12SPOviralmetaG_FD_130121 | JGI IMG/M metagenome (GOLD analysis project Ga0181389, IMG submission 130121) | Marine viral communities from the oligotrophic San Pedro Time Series (SPOT) site, San Pedro Channel, CA, USA - 12 SPOT_SRF_2010-06-29 | ecosystem: Environmental > Aquatic > Marine >...
ATAGAAGTATTTGCTAATACCGTAGGTATGAAGGGTAGTAATGCCCAGTTAGCTAAAATACATGCTATGATCCGTCAACTGGCTAATGATATTGGAGAGGATCCTGTTACACTAAAGAGTATTATTAAAGATACAGCAATGATTACTAAATCATTTGCAGATTGTGATACGGAAGAGTTAAACTCTGTTATACAAACAATTTTAACTATAGGAGATTTTAATGGGTCTAACTTACGTTAGATCTACCATTTCTCTGTTTTACCTTTCATACCTTTTTGATTTTTTATAGGTATAGGATAATGCTCAGGCTCCATTTCTTCAAGAGGTATGTTATTAGGATCAAGACCAAATCTACCTGAAAGCATGTCTTCAGCTTCATGAGTTATATCAGAGTTAGTCATATCATGTTTTGCTAAATAATCTTTGTCAATAACTAAATCACCGGTTCTTTCATCAACTCTAAGGCCCATACGGTTAGCTAATTCTGTTTCATCAAGAGGTTCTGCACCTTTAGCATCTTCTTTCTTATCTATTTTAAGAGCTTCAGAGAATGCATGAAACCATTCTTGTTTATCAGCTACTCTAGATTTCTTTTGAGCAACAGCAGCTGCAGTAATTGTATTTATTAATGTCATTACTGCCCACATGAGAGATTCATATCTAGTAATCTTATTAGGTGGTATTTCTTTACTATCTTCAGATTTAAAATTACTTTTAATTCTATACAGTGCTCTAACAACTCTAAATGATTCTTCACTTTCCATTAAGTGTTCTAGTCCTAATCTTAAAGCATTAACAAATTCTCCATTAAGAGGAATTATTACTGTCTCAGCATCAGGTAGATATGTAAAGCAATCATCAGGAAGTTTTTTAATTTCTTGAAGTTGTTTTAAAAACTCAGGAGATGCATTAGCAATCTTTGATTCTTCTCCTTTTTTTAATTTTCTTAATTTCTTTTTAGCCATGGTTTTTTATTATTTCTATGGTACAAAGATACAAAAAATATACTATAAGTCAATGATAATTAGTATATTTGTAAATCCAAAAACCAACACATATGTTAGAACTATTAGAAGAAATTCTGAAGGATGGTATTACACCAAATCAACTCCTTCTATTATATGGACTTGATGAGTCTATACACTTTCCACAAATTAATCCACACTTAGAAATGAGAGGATTAAAGAAGGAAGGATATATTATTATGAATGAAGATATAGATACCGGTGTAGAACTTACAGCCAAAGGTAGACAAATCAAAATAAAGTATGACAATTACTTTCTTAAATCTAAAAAGAAAACTAGTAGTATACTTATGGGTAAAGATTATATAAAAAAAGTAGAAGAATATAGAGAGATATTTCCTGCTAGAAAATTACCAAGTGGTAAGCCAGCAAGAACTAATGTAAAGACATTAACAAAAAACTTTGTATGGTTCTTTAGTGAATACAATGTAACATGGGATGAAATAATAATTGCAACTAAAAGATATGTAAATGAATATGAAGCAAAAGAGTTTATGTATATGCAAACTAGTCAATATTTTATATGCAAGTCAGACCAAAGTAAAGTTAAGCAATCACAACTCATGGATTATGTTGACATGATTAGAGATGGAATAGATGAAGAAGATATTAATCATTTTAAAGAAAAAATAGTATGAGTAAAGCATGGGATGGTCAACATACAGCTTTTCAAGAAGCACTTAGATACATGCTTGATAGACAATCAGGCAAAGAAAAATCAATATATACACCATGGCATAAGTTTAATGATGCTGTAACAGATGGACTAGAATGGAATACACTCACAGTTATAGGTGGTAGACCTGGTTCAGGTAAGACATTAATAAAAGATCAAATAATTAGAGAGTCTTTTGTGCTTAACCCGCAGGAAGACTTTAGAGTATTAGAATTTCAATTTGAAATGGTTGGTAGAACTTCAGCAATTAGAGAGTTTTCATCACTAACCGGTCAAACATATAAGCAACTATGTAGTGCAGGTACACAACTAACACAAGAAACATTTGATAAGTGTCATGCATATGCTAAACAAAGGATTAAGAATCCTGTAGATATAATATCTACACCTATGACTGTCAATCAAATGAGAGAACAAGTAGATGCATATATGAATGAACATAAAGGTAAGAAGACTATTATAACATTAGATCACACTATACTAGTTAAGAGAGCTCCCTATCAGAATAACAGATTAGATATGCTATTTGAATTAGGTGAATTCTTTACACAAGTTAAACGTGAATATCCTTGTATGTTTATTGCATTATCACAATTGAACCGTAACATTGATAATCCAGATAGGGCTGTTGATGGTAAGTATGGTAACTATGTACTTGAGTCAGACATATTTGGATCAGATGCTATGCTCCAACATGCTGACACTCTAGTAGGTATTAACAGGCCAGCTAAACAAAAGATTAGATTATATGGACCTGATAGATTTATTATTGAAGATGATAAAACATTAGTATTACATTTTCTTAAGGCAAGAAACGGGGATGCCCGTATGAGTTTCTTTAGAGCTGCCTTTGAGAGAATGGAAATTCAGGAGATGGACACACCTCCACAACAACAAAGAAGATGAGTAAATTAAATACAAAAAAAAAGATGACACCTCAAGAACGTAAGGCTAAAGTTGAAGAGTTGTTACAAGAACATAAGGATTACTTTGATACTAATAATCTAAACAATCCAGCATACATACCAAAGATGGCATATAGACCATCAGGCAAGGATGAACTTCATGTATCATTCTTTCCTAGTGAGTTAGAAAATAACCAAGATATATATACAGAGTTTGTAAGTATTGATTATGATTCAGAAGACCCAAAGAGAACCCTTTATTTATTAAAGTATAACCCTCATTGGAAAGAAGAGTATGAACTAATTACAAGTAACTCAGGCTTTCAAAGGCACATTGTACCTGCAGGAGAGCTTAAAGCAATTAAAGATGTAACAAGTAAGAGTACATCACCCACTGTACAACCACCAATAGAATTAACAGACCCGGATGAAAGAGACATAGTGGATGTCCTAAAGGGTATTGAAAAAGCATTATTAAGTATTAATCAAAAATTAAAATAGAATGGCACAAAGCGTATTAGTTATTGCTGACTCAGGGACAGGTAAGTCCACAGCAATTAGGACACTGGATCCTAAAGAAACATTTATAGTTAACATTGCAAACAAACCTTTACCTTTCAAGGGATGGAAAAAAGATTATGTAAATATATCTAAAGATAATCCTAAAGGTAATATGACATCAGCTTCATCAGCACCTGGTATTGTTAAGGCAATGCAACATGTCAATGATAAGATGCCACATATAACTAATCTTATTATAGATGATTGGCAGTATATGTCTAGCTTTGAATACTTTGATAGAGCTAATGAAAAAGGGTATGATAAGTTTACTCAGATTGCAGCTAACTTAGCGCAGGTTGCTAAGATGCCTAAAGATATGAGGTCAGACTTAACTATATTTTTCTTGACACACTCAGAAGAATCAGTAGATGGCAATGGGCACAGAAAAGTTAAAGCTAAAACAATTGGTAAGATGATTGACAACACCTTAACACTAGAAGGTTTATTCTCTATAGTATTATTTGGTAGAGTTAAGAAGACTGAAGATGGTTTAGAGTATGGTTTTGACACAGTAAATAACGGAGAGAACACATGTAAATCTCCTATGGACATGTTTGAAGAGTCCTTTATAGATAATGATCTACAGTTAGTAAAGAACTGTATAGCAGAGTATGAACAATAATCAATTAATTAATTAAAAAAAAGAAAGTATGTTAAGTACAAAAGACATGAGCGTAGGCTCAGGAAAAGCAAGACCTTTAATGGGTCCAGGTAACAACGTGGTAAGAATTAACTCAATCACATTTGATCAAACACCTTATGACAGAGAAGCATATAATGTTAATTTGCATATGGAGTCAGAGCCAATGGGTGGTGAGTTTGAAGGATTCTTTAGAGACAAAGATAATGAATCTAAGGGTAGATATGATGGTCAAATTGGTAGAGTAAGGGTAACACCATTTCCTTTTAAGGATACTACATTACCAAGTGGTAGAGAAATTAGCAGAGACCAAGAGATACTTAAGTCTATGATATTCTTATCTGAAACATTAGGTAAGAGATCTGAGTTAGATGCTATTGAAGCACAGACAATGGAAGACTTTATGTCTAAGTGTAACAGCCTGTTCTCTAACAGTAACTTCTTTAATGTTTGTTTAGCTAGCCGTGAATGGGAAAACAAAGAAGGATATATCAATAATGATTTATATCTTCCTAAGTTATCTAAGGATGGTATACCTATGGAGGCTAAAGATACTGAGAACTCTAGACTAATTAGCTTTAATGTTTCTACACATGTTAAAGCAGTGGTTAAGAAAGATGTACCATCTAATGGTCAAGCTAGTAACTTTGAACCAAAGACTGCAAAAGTGAATGGTTCTGATTTTGATCTTTAATATATAAGAGTAGGGGTGGGCATAAAGGCGCTATTGCCATACAGTTAATACACTTGTCCACCCTTGCTATTATTTTGATTATGATAAGTACAAAGAATTTTATAAGTGAAAAAGATGAGATAAAAAGTAGCTGGGTATTTGAATACTATTTGGATCTACCTGAAAGGTTAACAGGACAAGATGTTAAGATCAAGTCTATATTTAATCCTAATGAGAGAACACCAAGTATGTTTATTTATTTAGATACAACTCGTAATGAATATAGGTACAAGGATTTCTCTACTGGTAATCAAGGTGGTAAGATAGATCTGATATTACTATTATTTAATCTAACATATTCTCAGGCGTTGTTCAGAGTTGTGGAAGATTATAATACATATATCAGAGAGAATGGCTCACTAGATAATATAAAGTATACACCTGTTGCTAAGTATCAGGTAGACTATATAAAGAAGCGTGAGTGGAATCAAATAGATGCTGCTTACTGGTTACAATATAACATTGGTTCTAGTTTATTAGAACAGTTTAATGTTGTACCTATTGAGTATTATACAATGATTAAAGAAGAAGAAGAGAACATACAGAAGATCACTATCACCAATCCCATGATCTATGGATACTATGACAAGGAGGGAGAAATATATAAAATATATCAACCCAAACAAAAGAGACACAAGTTTATAAAAGTTAAACAATATCTCCAAGGCCTTGACCAGTTGAAGTATGATAAGGATTATTTAGTTATATGTAGTTCACTTAAGGATGCTATGTGTGTTCTTAGTTTTCAATTTGGATTAGAAGCAATAGCTCCTGACTCAGAGAATACTATGATTAAACCATATGTAATGCAAAATCTTTTGTCAAAGTATAAAAAAGTTGTATGTTTGCTGGATAATGATGAGGCCGGGCATAACGCAATGGAAAAGTATAAGAAATTATATAACATTGAGTCAGTCAAATTAAACTCTGAGAAAGATATATCTGACGCTGTTCAGAAATATGGACCAGAATTAGTTAAGCCTAAGTTGTTCAAATTAATTAAAGATACAATATGAAATGGTTCATACCAGGTAACGTACCAAGCTCTAAAAATAGTAGAAGGTGGACAGGAAAGTATTTTATAGCAAGTAAAACTGTTATGAAGTACAGAAAAGAAACTGAAAAACTATTTAAAGCAGATGCTGTATCCTTCCAAAAAGAGTTCAGTAAGTATGAGTTACCTGTGTATGTACATTTTACTTTTATTAGAGGCACCCGTCATAAGTTTGATTACATTAATCCAGCACAAACCGTGCAAGATGATATGACCAAACATGGATGGATCGAAGATGATAACTGTGAATTTATTATACCTTGTTTTGAAGAGTATAAGTATGATAAAGAAAATCCAGGAGTAATAATAGAAATCAAAGATGACAGAAATAAAGAAAACAAAACTTGATTACAAAACCTTCAAAAATATATTAGCCATGTTTAAGTCCTCATCTAGTGAGGATTTTTTTTTGGCATTAAAAATATGGAATAGTTATAAGATTAACGTAACACTTAATACTATAATAGCTAGAAGAATAGGTAAAGGTGAATATAAAGATGACAGAGAGATGCATAAAAGAATGCTAGAGTTTTCTAGAATCTATAATACATTTAATCTTGATACAACGTTTCATATATTGATCAATAAAATGATTGAAGAAGTTGGAGATGATAAACTCTCTACTAAACTGATCAGGAAAGAAGTATTAGACACAGTTAACACCTTGGTAGACTACCATGGTCTAGTAAAAATAGTAAAATTAGAAGAAAAAAATATAAAAATATGACACACATAGCAGACATTGTTGCAAGAGCAGCTAAAACGTTAATGTTCTCAGAGCCTTTCTATGGCCTGTTCTTAGTAGGACTTAACAAGAAATATAGAAAAGACTTACCTACAGCAGGTGTAAGTAAAAATGGTATAGGTATTCAGTTAGCTATTAACCCAGAGTTCTTTGAGGGATTACCAGAAAAGCACAGGATTGGTTTACTTAAGCACGAGTTATTACATGTATCAATGGGACATTTAATTCTGAGAGATAGGTTTAAAGATCATAAGCTATTTAATATAGCTGCAGATTTAGAGATCAATCAGTATATAGGTGATGACTATCTTCCTGAAGGTGGTATAACTATGGAGATGTTCAAAGATCTTAACCTAGATGCTAGAGCAGGTACTACATATTATTATGAAAAGTTAGAGGAAGCACAAGAAGCAGGTAACTGTCCTAACTTAGAGAATATTCTAAATCAAATGTGTGGTAACAGTCAATATGATCATCCAACATGGGATGAGTTTGAAGATCTATCTGAAGCAGACAAGAAGTTAATAGAGAAGCAAATAGAACATCAACTTAAGGAAACTGCTGATGCTACTGAGAAAAGACAAGGTCATGTACCTGGTGAACTAGCAGAGATTATTGATAGGCTTAGAAGTATTGAGCCACCATCATTTCCATGGAAACAATATCTTAGAAGATTTGTAGGGAATTCATCTATTAGTTATACTAAAAAGCTTAGGCGTAAGTATAATAAAAGATATGCTGCTAACCCTGGTCTTAAGATTAAGTTCAAGAATCATATATGTGTTGGTGTTGACACAAGTGGATCTGTATCTAATGATGAGCTTAAAGAATTTATGAATGAGTTATGTCATATGCATAAAACAGGACACCAAATTACTGTAGTTCAATGTGATACTAGCATTAATAGTATTGAAGTATTTAATCCTAAAAAGGATTGGGAAGTAAAAGGTAGAGGTGGTACAAGCTTCCAACCGGTTGTAGATCATTACAATGAAAAGAAAGAGTATACTGCTCTTATATATTTAACAGACGGTGAAGCATATTCACCAGAAAACTGTCCAAAGAATGCCTTGTGGGTACACAGCTCACGCTGTAGCATCAATGAAGAGTTACCAGGACAAAAAATTCAACTTAATTAATTAAAAAAACAAAAAAAAAATGGCAGAAGTAAATTTAAACATTGAAGAACTAGATGGATTTATTGATCACATCATTAGTAACAACAGAGTATTACAAGAGCAAGGTAAAAAACCTGTTGCTGTAGAAGTAGTAGGTGAATCAGGTATTGGTAAGACTACTAGTATTATGGACATGGCTAAGAAACATCAGTTGGATTTTGTTAAGTTAAACTTAGCACAGATAGAAGAGTTAGGTGACCTTGTAGGTTTTCCTGTTAGACAATTTCAAATGTATAAAGAAAAGACAGTTAAGATGTCTGAGAAAGATATACTAAACTATAACTCAAGAGCAGCTGCATCAGCAGACTTAGCTAAGATGCCACAAACAGTGACTAAAAAAGTTGGTCAATGGGTTGATGAGTTAGCAGTATCTGATTATTTAAAGAGTGGATACAAAATGACAGGTAAGAATAGAATGTCTTACTGTGCACCAGAATGGATTGCTGATAAAAAGAATGGTGGTATACTATTATTAGATGACTGGAACCGTGCTGATGTTAGATTTATACAAGCATGTATGGAATTAGTTGACCGTCAAACATATATCTCATGGACATTACCAAAAGACTGGCACATTATCTTAACAGCTAACCCAGATAATGGTGACTATATGGTAAACTCTGTAGATGCTGCACAAAAAACTCGTTACATTACAGCTAATCTTAAGTTTGATATTAATGTATGGGCTAAGTGGGCAGAGGAAGCAGGTATAGATTCAAGATGTATTAACTTCTTGTTGATGCACCCTGAACTTGTAACTCAAGAAACTAATGCAAGATCTATATCAACGTTCTTTAATGCTATATCTAGTATAGAAAAGTTTGAAGAGAGTCTATCTCTTATTCAAATGATTGGTGAAGGTAGTGTTGGTGAAGAGTTTTCATCTATGTTTACTATGTTCATTAACAACAAGTTAGATAAGTTAGTTACTCCTATGGATCTATTAACTCACAGTGATGAGAAATATATCTTAGGTGAACTTAGAAGTTGTATTGGTAAAGATGATTCATATCGTGCAGATATAGCATCAGCTTTAGCAACAAGACTTGCTAACTATTCTGTTGTGTATTCTAAGGAGAACACAGTAGGTCAGAAGATAACTGATAGATTGATTGCACTGTGCACTAAGGATTACTTTACTGATGATCTTAAGTACTTAGTTGTAAGAACTATCTTTAATGGTAATAAGCAGAAGTTTAACAAGATGATGATGAACCCTGCAATAATTAAAATGACTGTAAAATAATGGCAAAGAAAACAGTATTTCAAACAATTGATAATGCTGATGTTATTAATCTAGGGATAGAAGATGGCGTGTACTATGGAGTATGCGCCACTTCTTCTTTAGATGATATAGCTACAGTATTAGTAACAGAAGACATAGATAAATATCAAGAAGTAGAAGAACTATTAGTAAATGAAACTACTAATGATTTAACTACTGTTAAAAAAGGTTTTGTTTTACCGGGTTGTAGAGTATCTGCAGATAGGCTAAAAGAAGCAGCTAAAGAGCATGGTATAACTATTACTAATGATTATGAGGCAGCTGATTTTATACTTACTGATGGAGATATTATAGCAGACTGCAGAAATGAAAAGTATCCAACATCTAAACTATTAGTTGAGTGGACAAACGGTTATGTTATTAATGATCTTAAAAACTCAGTTCTAGATTATGTTGAAGCTACAGGTAACAATGTATTATGGGATGACAGATGCAATCAGTATTGGAACTTATCTAATTTTGATTATGGGTCAGCGCCATATACTTGTTATATATTAACAGGCCTAGCTGTTAACTTAGCTACTAAGATTAAGGGTGGTGAAATGAATGTTATAGATGTTGATACTCTTTTAAATTCATCTGCTAATATTCAACCTTTAACCCAACAGCTAGTTAATGATATAATGGGTATGTTAAACTGTGGTGATGACCGGGAAATATTAGGAGCATTGTTACCTACTATAGATTATAAAAACACACCAGCGCTAATGTGGCAACTAGCTTGTAAACTAAGAGGTAAGGATTATTATTGGTCACGTAACAAAGACATAAAATATTGGTGGACTGTTGCTAATATAGATCAGTTAGGTTACATGTGTGCTGAGGAAGCTGTTATTCATTATGATAAACTTGGTAAGCTTGACTCAGAGAATTTTAAAATCTTAGAACCTATATGTAGAGAAGAGATTAGTATATCTAATAGATCACTATATGTATTCAGAGTAGCAGTAAACCCTAAATGGAGAAAGTATTTAACTAATAAAATTAAAACAAATGAGTAAATTATATATAATAAATATGGACGTTGATAGATATTATAGCACAAGCAACAAACATGTAAGAATTCAAAAGGAAGATATTGAATTTAAAATTAAAGGTGAATATATAGGTGAACACCATTGGCAAGCAGGTAAGACACGAGCTGGAGAGATTGTAGATAGTTTAACAAAAAGAGATATAGACTGGTCTACACATTTAACAATGTACAGGTATTCTAATTTATCTTTGTCAAGAGATAAACTTTCTTTAATGAAAGAAAAATATGGTACTAGGGTTGTTAGAGATAGAGATTCTGCTGATGTAAATGTTATATCTGAAAAGACTATAGAAAAATTAATTAGTAATGATTTATATTATGGTTCTATGTGGAATGTTGAAACTTTTATTAATAAAAAACTTCCACAATTAAGTGCTGTATTAACTACAGAAGCTCATGAATATTTAAAAGGTTTAGTTGGACATCTTAAACCGGGTGATATGATATATGGAGGAGATAGATATAATAGTTGGAATACCTCTGATGAGTTTCAAGAGTCTCCATTAAAATATTTTACAGAGTCTGATGCAAATAATTGGATGTCTGAAAGAGTAAATAATGGTGCATTGTATATTGGTAATGATAACTTACCTGCATGGAGATCATTAAATGATCCAAACAAAACATTTGTATCAGACGTATATGTTAATGAAGTTTGTTCTGAAGATTCAATTGCTCTTGACTGGGAACAGTATGAAAACATTAAAAAAATGTTAGGTGCTACTAGTGAAGATAAAAGTATTGCAATGACCCTTATGGCTAATTGTAAGATTGAAAAGTCTAAGACAACTCTTGGTTTATTATTTTATCACTATGGAGATTCAATGAAAGGAACTAATGTTTGGAATCAAGTTGCATTTAAAACATTACGTAAGCAGTTTGATCACTATATTATTAATGGTTGGAATGCATCTCACACAAGTACATTTAGTTCATTAATACAGAAGTTAGCTGAAGATGATGCATTAACTGAAGAAGCAATGAAACATGTATGTAAACTAGTGTTTGAAAGAGTATTATCAAGTGGATGTGGATTCAGTACAGATCAATGTGCATTTGAAATGAAACTTGAAGATGTTAGATTAACTCAGCATTATAAAGATAAATTAAAAAGGGAAGATAAAACTCTTTCTGAATTAGTAACCGTGGGAGATGATCTTCCATTTTAATTAGAGATTATGAAATTAGATACAGATAAAGAAAAAGATTTCCTGGAGGCATGTGCCTCTGGGAAGTTTAAGTTTAGTTATTCATCATTAAACAAATTAATTTTTTCTCCAAAGTTATTCTATAAGGATTATATACTTAAGGATAGAGAAGAGAGAACAGATAAGCATCTTATCCAAGGTAAACTTATCCATCTATTATTATTACAACCAGAGGAGTTTGATAATAATTTTGTATTGATGCCATCAAAGCTGCCGTCTGATACATTGCGTAAGGTCTTAAAAAATATTACACTCTACACGGATGCTAAAACATTGTCCAAGGTTGATGACAAAATAATTTTAGATTCTTTAAAAGAGGTAGGACTATACCAATCATTAAAAGATGAAGATAAACGTGTGGCTAAGGTACGTACTATTGAGTGTGAAGATTACTATACATTTTCACAAACAACTGGTAAGGATATTATAGATACAGATACTCTTGAGAAATGTAAGAGTTCAGTAGAGTTAATTAAAGATAATAAATCTGTAATGGATTTACTTGAAGACAATACTACTGACTTTGAAATGGATGGAATAGAAATATTTAATGAAGAGTTTCTTGAATGTTCTCTTGATGAATATACATTTGGACTTAAAGGTTTTGTTGATAGATATGTTATAGATCATGACAAAAAGGTGATCACTATCATAGACATCAAAACTACCGGTAAAACCATTGTAGACTTCCCTGAGACCGTAGAATTCTATAATTATTGGCTCCAAGCAGCCATTTATAGGGTACTTGTAACAAAAAACTTAGAAGAAAAGACTCAAGATTACAAAATTAATTTTAACTTTATAGTAATAGATAAGTATAATCAGATCTATAACTTCCCTGTCAGAGATACAACAATGGCAGCATGGGGAGACGGTATGAGTGGTATATTGGGTATGGCCAATCACCATGTACAAAAGAATAGATTTGATCTTCCATATGATTTCTTGACTAAGACTATAAGTTTATAATTTATGTATAAAGAGTATTTTCAAAAAAGTAAAGTTTTTCTCTACCCTCTGTTAGGTATACCAAAAGGACAGAAATATGTTCCAGTTGGTACATACCTAGCATGGGAAGATGAGATAGATTTTAAAGACATGAAGTTTATGTGTCTATACAAACAAAGAGAGAGTAAAGCATTTTACAAATTTGAAGACAAATATTTATTGGGTAATATGTTATTTGATGATTACCAAAAATTAAGTAAGACTATACACTTATATATATTTGACTTCTCAAAGTTCCCAAATGATTGGAGAGCAGTAATGAATGGTAGATACTCTAAGTTTACAGATAGATCTAAGAAAATAATTACAGATTTTTTTGAAGGCTCTGGTAGAGTTACAGAATATATAGAAAGTTATATATACCCGGATTATTATCATGATGATGTTGCAATAGATTTAGCTGTATCAATTGAATTACTACAAGATGTTTATGAATTATGTGACAAACCTAATTTAGAAAAAGAAACTTTAAAATTAAAAGTTCCAGAAGTTGGTTTGTTCAAAAATAAAAACATATCTTTGTCAGATAATTTAAAAAAAAATACCAATGGCAAAAACAAAAGTAGCACCTCTAGCAATAGAGAAAACAATGATGGTAATAACATCAAACTGGGGTCCTAATAAGACCTTTAAACTAATCCCAGTCTCTAAAGACTGTCCATATGTAGAAGCAATATTTGATCCAGGTAGTAAAATACTAGCTGTTATATCAACAATTGCTAAAGAAGCATATCATATGATTGATAAGTTAGATGACAACGGTGACCCGCAAAAAATGAAGATCACAAGAAGAGATGATGGAACTGATGTAAAGCAAGAAAGAAGACTTCTTAAAACGTATGCTGAATTTTATATTACGGATGAAGAAGAAATTGTAAATGCAATACACGGTTTTGCTATAAATGCAGATAGTTTTGATTACAAACAATACTTAGATGCAGAAGCACCACCTCAACCTGATCCTAGAGCATTGCCCGCTGACAAGGCAACTAATATGACAATAGTTACCTAGTCTAATTTTTTTTTTAATTAACCAATCCAGAACAAGGAGCTAAGTGCTCCTTTTTTTGGCTTTAATAACCACTTACTATGAAAAAACATTGGGTGATGGACTATGAAACGCTTAAAAATTGTTTTGTAGGTGTATTTAAACATTATAAAACATCTGAGACAAAGATATATGTTGTTCATGAACTTAAGAATGACTTAAAAGAATTCTTAAATTTTCTTTCTAGTAACATAGAAAACAAAGAATGGCATATATCTTACAATGGTCTTGCATTTGATGCACAGATAACACATTACATTATTGATAATGCTGATTATCTGATGAGCATAAAGCCATCTGAAGTTGCAGAAATGATATATAAAGAAGCTCAATCTGTTATAACTAAATCTAACAACAGAGAGTTTCAAAAATATCCTGAGTGGCGCATGCGTATACCTCAAATAGATGTATTTAAACTTAATCACTGGGATAATATGGCTAAACGTTCTAGTCTTAAGTGGATAGAATATACTATGGACTGGGGTAATATCCTTGATATGCCAATTCACCATGAGTCAGCTATAACTACTCAAAATGAATTAGATACTATAGTAGAGTATTGTATTAATGACGTAGCTGCAACCGGGGAAATATATAACAGGTCTAAAAGTCTAGTTGGATTAAGATTGAACCTCACTAGTCAGTATGATATTAACCTTGTTAATGCTTCTGAGCCACGTATATCCAAGGAATTGTTTAGTTATTACTTAAGTGATGAACTTAATATACCTAAAAGGGACCTTAAAGCAATGAGAACATATAGGGAAACTATTAAGTTAGAGAATATTATACTACCTTATGTTAACTTTAAAACGCCTGAATTCCAAATGCTTTTAAGTAGATTTAAAACAGTGGAGCTAGACCCTACAAATATAAAAGGAGCATTTAAATACTCTGTAACATATAAAGGAGTAAAGACACACTTTGGTTTAGGTGGTGCACACGGTGCAGCTAGACCGGGAGTGTATGAAGAAGATGAAGATAGAATTATAATGTCATCAGATGTTACTAGTTTTTATCCTAACCTTGCTATTGTTAATGGATGGTCACCTGCACATCTACCCTCTGAACAGTTTTGTAGGCTATACAACTGGTTCTTTACAGAAAGAAAGAAGATCCCTAAGAGTGATCCTATGAACTATGTATATAAAATTATACTTAATAGTACATATGGTCTATCTAATGATAAGAATTCTTTTCTGTATGACCCGGAGTTTACTATGAGGATTACAATCAATGGGCAGTTGACACTTATGATGCTTTATGAAATGATAATGGAAGCTATACCTGAAGCAATACCTTTACTACAAAATACAGACGGTATAGAAACAATCATTCCTAAAGCTGCTAAAGAAAAGTATCTTAAAGTATGTGAAGAATGGGAGCAGGTAACAAGCTTTAATCTTGAACATGACCAATACAAGAAAGTTGTATTAGCTGATGTGAACAATTACATTGCTGTTAATATGCAAGATAAAGCTAAATGTAAAGGGCGCTTTGAGTTTCAAAATTTAGCACTTCATAAGAATAAATCTAAGTTAGTTATACCTAAAGCTATCTATCAATATTTTGTCAACAATGTATTACCTGAAGACTATATTAAAACTAATAAAAATGTATTAGACTATTGTATAGGGGGTAAGACTAACGGTGGATGGCAAGTAACATCTAATGCTATAGTAAACGGTGAAGAAAATGTAATAAATCTACAGAAAATAAATAGATATTACATTAGTAATCAAGGTGTTAAGATGCTCAAGGTAAACAAGAATGATGGTAGGATTATTCAACTAGAGGCTGGACAGTGGCTACAAACTGTATATAACAAAATGGAAGAGAAAGAATGGGATTCACATGATATTAATCTTAAGTATTATATGCAAGCAATTGAGAAAGAAATCAATAACATTCTTGGAGTTTCATCCAATCAATTAGAATTATTTTAGTAACTTTACAAAAAAAAATATGGGACATATAAAACCAAAATTTACATCAAAAGCTTATTTAGAACAAGCGCCTTTACCAAACCATGGTAAGACATATACTGTGGTATCACATAAAGAAGTAATAGATCATACACAAAGTCTATTAAATATGCACGGATTTTCTATACAAAAGCAAATATTTAGAGCTAATATGAATGCTAAAGTTGCTCAAGGAATATATTATATTACATCTGACTCAGCACAATCTGATGAAGAATTAGGTATGATGTTTGCTTGGACTAATTCATATGATAAAAGTACCCGGTTCCAATGTGGAATTGGTGCTCACGTGTTTGTATGCAATAATGGTTTGATCCACGGAGATCTTGATACATTTGCTAGAAAACATACAGGTACTGCTAATTCAGAAGTATCTGGTGCCATTGCAACACATATTGGCAAAGCTAATAATACATTTAACGAGATTGTTACAAATAAAAATGACATGAAGTTGATCCCTTTGTCTATAACACAGCAGTCTGAACTTATGGGTAGACTATATGTTGAAGAAAAACTACTTGACTCACAACAGATGTCTTGTGTTAGAGCTGAAATAGATAAGCCTTCATACGAGTATAGTATAGAACCTGATACAGCATGGATGTTTTACAATCATGTAACGCATGCATTTAAATTAACTCATCCAAGAAACTGGATGGAAAACCAAGCTAAGTTTCATAAGTTTATGACTAGTGAAGTTTTAAATGCCCACGGAACTAAACATCAAGATGCACCAAATCCACAAGATGTTGATGTTGACCAAGTTGAAATAGACGTGGATGTAGAAGTTAGTAATAATGCAGCAGACTTTTTTGATATGTAATTATGAGTAAACACAATAAACACTACTATGAAAAAGGAAGAAACGGTTGGGTGCCAACATCTACTGCAGATATAAAGATGTCAGTACCTAAAGGATTAAAATTTAATACACCTTATAATATGCAAGATTTAGAAATTAAATGTAGAAAAGACTATCCTGTTTATACAGGGGTAGTTAAATATTTTCCTGATGCACTGATGGAAGTCTCAAGAGTATCACGTATAGGTAATGAACAGCATCATGCAGGTGAACCTTTACATTGGGATAAATCTAAAAGTATGGATCATTTAGATGCTTTGTTTAGACATCTTATAGAAGCAGATGATTTAGATGATGACGGTGTGTTGCACCTTGCCAAGGTTGCTTGGAGAGCTTTAGCTGCTTTACAAACTAAACTAGAAGATGATAAGTAAAGTAGCAAGGAAGTCATTTAAAATAAGACCATCTGGGAGAAGTACTGATTTTATTTCTCCTAGTTTTGGTCACGGTTGTTTATATAACTGTTCTTATTGTTACATGAAGCGGCATAAAGCTAAAGGTTTAAATATTGCTACTAATACAGGTGACATATTAACAGCTATAAACAATCATGCATATTTTACTCCTGTAGATAAACCTAATCAAACGCATCCGGATTTTACTACATATGATATTAGTTGTAATGAAGATTTTGCATTACATGCTAAACACCATGATTGGAAAAGAACTTTTAAATTCTTTAAAGATCACCCTATTGCTATGGGATCCTTTGCAACTAAGTATGTTAATTATAAACTTCTTTCACTTAACCCTGAAGGTAAGATAAGGATTAGGTTTAGTTTAATGCCACAAAAAATGGCAGACATACATGAGCCTCATACATCTAAGATTATTGATAGGATACATGCTATCAATTCTTTTATAGATGCTGGATATGATGTTCATATTAACTACAGTCCTATCATAGTATATGATGGTTGGTTAGATGACTATAAAAAGTTGTTTGATATGGTCAACCGTTATGTAGACTATAAAGATCAAGTTCTATCTGAATGTATATTTCTTACACACAACTTAAATAAACATGTTGTTAATTTAGAAAATCACCCTGAGACAGAACAAACTTTATGGACACCTGACATACAAGAAGCTAAGACATCAGAATATGGAGGAAGTAATTTAAGATACAGGCATACACTTAAAAGAGAATATATATATCAGTTTAAACAACTGCACAATAGTATAATCCCTTGGAATAAGATAAGGTATATTTTTTAATTTGAAAAATAAATAATGTTAGAAAGAGACACGTTTTTATTTGCTGCAGGATTAGCAGCAATTATATATTTAATTTATAAACAATGGCAGAGAGATGGAAGGATCTGATATAAAATCTTTAATTGATCTAGGGTATTGGCCTACTGTGGTTCCTACTAAAAATGGAAAAAGATGGAGATTATCCATCTATAAGAAGGTAAAAAATACCTGGAATATTGATCAAAAAAAATTATTCAATAACCCGTTCAAAGCATATGAATGGGCTATTGAATATCTTTCTGAAATATATTATGCTGCTGAGAAGTAACCGTATTCTACACGTGCTGTTCCAGTTGCAGATGATGCTACATTTATTATAGTACCTGGAGCTATAGGTAAGTATAAGAACTCACCTAACTCTAGTCTACCTATAGTAAAAGCTGTTAAAGTTGCTTCACATAAACCTTTAAATACTATTGTAACAAAGTTTTGGCCAACTGCTCCTGTATTTTTTATATATAAAAATGTTCTTGTTGGTGTTGTTGCTGGAGAATTGTATATTTCTACGTCTGCACCTGCAGCAATATCAAAACCACCTGTTTCAATAGCTGGTGCTGATACATTATTACTTTTACTATAGTCTACAGCAATTGGATCAGAAGTTACAGCAGTACCGCTTATCATTAATCTAGTTGAAATTGTTGCCATTTTATTTTTTTTTATTTATTATTATACTTTTGTCCATATACCATACTCACAAGTAGTATCTAAAGAACCTTTTGCTTCAAGTTGTACAGCTGCTTCAGGGATTGGTACAAACATAAACTCTCCTGGTCTTAAAACACCAAGTGATTGTGTTCCATATCTTATTTCTATAGTTGCTGCTGTAGTAGGCTCAGTATTTCTAACATACATATAACCACCTGCTGTTGTTGATGCACCTAATCTACCAAACGCTGCAGATGAAACCTTTAGTGCACCTGATTCAATAGTAGGATTACCAATAGCTAAAGAAATAGTTCTAGAAACATTCAAAGATTGTGTAGTCATACCAGCTCCTGATAATGTAAGAGCTGCAGTGATTGTTGATGTTGCCATAATTTTCTATTTTTATTTTAATTAATTATTTCTTTTTTCTTGTAGTGGTTTTCTTTCTTTTACTTCCTTTTAATCTAGATTTTTCTTTTCTCCCTCTGTTTTTCTTCTCAGTTTCAAAACCTCTAATCTTCCCTCCTTTATGAGAAGCATCAAGTCCATCACCGTTTCCATAAGTTTTTTTCTTTCTGTTATAAGCATTCAGTTTAGCCCTTTTCTTCTTAGAAGCTTTAGATGACTGAAATTTCTTATACTCTTTTTTATAATCTCTAGCCTTTGCCACAGATACATACTCCAAAATTAAACAATACAGCACGGTGCTCAACTCCAGGGTTACAGTATAACTCTAATACAGTTAGCTTACCTAATCTAATAGACACGTCATAGATAGTTTTCTTTTTCTTATCTTTACCTGTCCAAGTATTTGTAAAATTACATTCCATTTTATTTTGTTTTAGGTTGTATCACTATCACACTTATCAGTACTATTTTGTATCCTCACATTGTTTGTTATGTGAACCATCACAACTACCGTCTTTTGCTTTTGTTTTACCGCATACACATTTTCCCATAATATTTTATTTTTTTACTTTCTCTAGTGACCTTCCTCCAAAATAAGCTCCAATCACTGTTATTAATACTAATTGTAATAAACTTTTCCATTCATCATCTACTACAAATTTAATTGTTCCTGCATCTATAAAGATCATAAGCACTGTACATATCACTAAGAATGCCAACACTAACGGTCTTATGTTTTTAGATAACCATGAGTCAGACTTCATATCTGATTGCCATCTGGAAGTAATTTCTTTTTCCATTTGGGTCTCATAGCTAGCAATAAGTTCTTTAACTTTTAACTCAGCTGCTAACTTTTCTTCATCAGAAGTATGTAGACTGTCAATAACACCCCCTACACCTTTAACAAGTTCAGTAGCACCTGAAGAAAATATCTTACCTAATATACTCATTACTTATTTCTTTTACCACCACAACCTCCTGGTAATGATGTAGGAGTGATTCCTAAAGAACCACCTCTCTTATACATCTTCATTTTTGGTTTCATCATTCCACCTCCATGTCCATAAGATGCCATTTTTTTCTTTGAACCACCGTTTCCGTAGCTCATATTTGCTTTTTTCTTCATCATAATACTTTATTTTTTAGTGCAGCATTTTTTTGAGCACCATCCTAAACAAATAGTACCAAAAGAAATCTTGCATAATAGTTTACATATAAATTCTTTCATAGTTTTAATTTTAAGCTGTTGCAAATGTTATATCAATTGCTGTTACACCAGAAATAACCGGAGCTTCACCTAAGTAACCTACAGCACATGGATTGTGAACCCATACCATTGTTTCTCCAGCTGCACTACCACCAATCATATTTGTAATTGTTCTCCAACAACCAGGAGCATAGCTATCAGCAATAGTTAATGTAACTGTATCAACACCAGTAAATAGACCACCTTTACAAGAATCAAAAAAGAATTTTATTTCTCCTGTTAAATGTTCTATACCTCTAAGTCTACTAAGAGGATGTATTAAAGTTTTACCAACTGCACGTGCATCTTCACAAGTACTAAAACCAAGTAATAAACCACCTCCTAATCCTCTAGTTGATGCAGGAAGTACTGCTGCGCCTCTTTTAGGAGCTGCTTTTTCTTCACCTTTCTTTTTTGGAACTTTCTCTGCCATTTTATTTTATTTTAATTTTTTTAATCACTTTATATATTATAATATACAAAATATCTGAGATATATGCTAGTTATTTTTTACTTTTTACTTTCTCAAAAGCGCTAATACCAAAACATCCTAGTGTTACAAGAACAAATGAATTATATATAGTATCATTAATTAATAAATAAGCATCATCTCCAGAATATACAAAACTTGTAGTAAGATCTGCAACAGCAAATAATACCATAATAGCAAAGGATATAAAACCAACTATATTCTTTTCATTAATGTTATTCTTATCTTTAAATATTTTCCACATTACTTTTTCTTTTTAGGTTTTGTGTGCCCCCACCCTTTTTTCTTTAATTCTAAATGCTTCTTCATAGTATTAGCCTTTACACCTTTACCGGCTTTACTGTACATCATATGTGGTTTAAATTTTTTTGCCATAATATTTTCTGTTTTGTAGGGACAATTCTTGCAACCGTTATTACAACAATATCCTCTTTCTAATAATATTTCTTTACTTAACGGTTCATAATTCATTTTAACATTTCCATCTTCTCATAGCAAGCGCCTTACGTGTTGGCTTTCCATTTGGTTTTTTCATTGGTCCTTTCATACCTTTAAACCTAGCACAAAAAGATTTCTTTCTTGGACCTCCACCTGGCTGAGGCGCTTTAAGTTTAGATCCAGTTTTCTTATTGATCATTCTACGGCCCTTAGCAGTTAACCCACCTTTTTTACTTTTACAACCGTTTTTAATACCACAACCTTTAGTGGCACCTTTCTTCTTAACTGTTTTCTTTTTAGTAGCCATTATTTTTTTCTTTTCTTTATTGAGCTAGTACGTTTACCCATACCTACACGTTTCTTTTCTGCAACAGCTTTAGATTTTTGACTCTTAGACATTGACCCCCATGTTCTAGGTGTTTTCTTTGACACACGCTTAGTAGGTCTACACTTTTTAGTCTTCTTGTTTTTAGAAGATCCACAAGCATTACCTTTTTCATCTTTCCATTTCTCTTTAAACCAACGTTTAAGAGCTGCACCCTTTGCTGTTTTTCTTACTGCCATTATTTATTTTTTCTACATTTAGCTATTGCACCACTAGCATATGCTGATGGGAATACTTTATATTGTCTTTTTACTTTATGGTAACAAGCATCTTTAGTTGACCCTCCTTTTTTCTTTCTAGGTAATGCCTTCTTTCTTTTAGGTCCACACCCACATGACTTTCTTTTTTTTCTCATATCTAAAATATTATATAGTTAACTCCAAACTTAAAATCATACCACTTTCTGTCCCAATACTTATGATACTTACCTTCTACAAAGGCCCCAAGACTTTTTGTTATTTTATATCCAAAGATCATACCTGCATTGTAATCTAACCATTGTCCACCATGAAACTTATGGTATGAATATATACCGCCATCATCATAGTGCCAAGGTATAACGTTACCCCAAGCATGCATCCACACTTCTTTCTTATATTTATAATAGTCAAAACCAAATACTAATGAATGACTCCATTGTCTATCTAGCTTACTTCGTTCTGAGACAACATAATCTGCAAGTACTTGTGGTATAACTACAGCTTCCCACACTTCCGGGGTAGTTGCAACAATGTTCCCACTAGGATCCATATACTCACTGTTATGTACATCTACATTATATCCCTCCTGTATAGCAAGATACGTATAATGTATACCGCCATTTGCTAGCAACCATTCTGCTAAAGGATCAAACCCGTATGGTTCTGAGATTCTCTGTGCTGCCCCTATGTTAAAAGAGAGAGTTCCAGTCTTCGTATACCTCAACCTTTGTGATGACTCAAAGTATTCTATATCTGCAAACCCATCTTGTAAGTACTCGGTCTTTAACATCCATTTGTCTGCCACATATCTTACCATATGATGTTGATCAAAGAAGTTAGTCCCTGTTTGTCGTCTCATATCTACTTCAAACAAGTATTCAAATTTATTCTTTAATCTACCAATTGTAGCTGCATCGTTGAAGGATGTCTCTGTCCCATCTTTAAAATTAATCTTAGGTTCGTATTGGAATCTTTGTATCTTTCTTACTCCAAACGTAACCGTATAGTCATATGGTGTCTCTACTATATCTTCTTCTAAAACTCCTGAGTTTATTGAAAATATACTTTGATCAGAAATAGAATTACCACCATTAACGGATGTATAAAACGTTGAGTATTTAAAGAAGTCTTCAAATATCTGAGCATTAACATTGATCGTTATTAATATAAAAAGTATACTTAAAAGTTTTTTCATTATAGTGTTCTTATTGTTTGATTAATTGTTCTATACTGTGCTTGTCTTTGCGGATCATTTAACTTTGTTCCCCAAGCTATAAAATCAAATATCCATCCTTGCATACCCTGACTAGGAACTCCACCTAAATAATCAATAACAAATGCATCTGTGTCAGTAAAACTACCTGTTAATGCTTGATCAGTAAAGGCCCCTCCATCTATATATGCAGATAAAACACCCGCAGCATCTCTTTGTAGAGTAAATATATAAGGTTGAGCATCTGTCATAGCACTAGGTACTGTAAAGTCAGCAGATCCTGCACCACCAATTTTATATCTTACTGCAGTAGTATTATTAACCCTCATCATGTTATCTGTAGTGTTACCATATACAGCTTCATTTGAAAATGCTTCTAATCTTATCTTAACCATAATAGTAAATGCACCTAGAGTACCATCAGCAGCAGGAAATTGAATACCACCATCTGCTCTAGTATGGAATATTTGAAGTTGTTTAGAACCATTTGAATATAATCCACCTGGAACAATAATAGCAGAAGCTTCTGTTGTTTGTTGATACAGCATCTTATCTGCTTGAGTATTAACTGAATCAGGCATACAGAATCTACCTGTACTACCGTGACATTCCCATATTCTTATTTTGTCTTTAAGATGTGGTGTATTACCAACCATATATGTTGCTCTACTAATTTTATTATTACTATAATCTAAATCAAATAATTGTTTAGTATTAGCTCTAAACCAACACTGTAACTCAGCAATGTCTGTAGGTAGTACAGCATTATCTACATCAGTAGTATTTTCAAGAGTCACACCACCATATTTAGTTATAGTGTATGAATGTTGTGTCTCGTGTGTAATAGGATCAGAATCAAAGTTTGTATAAAACGTTAATCTATTCTTATCTTCATAAGGTTTTATTCCTAATATATTTGAAAAACCGGTATCAGTATCTGCATTAGGAGCCCACATTCCTCCATTATTATATACATCTTGTATTTCTGCTAGACTTAAAGACTTATTCCATGTCATAAACTGAGAGAAGTCACCTTTAAATGTATAATCAGGTCTAGAACTATCTCCTATTACAAGAGGATAGGTACTATTTCTTCTAACTTTTCCAGTAATTCCACTAGCTAGTGCACCTCCATTTACTCCTGTTATATCAACTCCATTAACATATATTTTTCTTTTAAGTCCTCTAATGCCTTCCATAGTAACAGCTACATGTTTCCATTTACCTATTAAATTTGCACAGCTAGATTCACCTAACCAAGGTGTATTAGATATAGTTCTTGAATAGTTTCCATTATAACTTACAGGTGCATCTCCAAATACATCCCAATATAAATTACCAACTTGACCAGCATCATCAGTTAAGTATAGTCTAAATGCTACTTCTTCATTTGAGCCAGGAAGATTAATACCTTTTTCAAAGAAACAAACATCATCATCTACACAGTCATCCATTCTAACCCAGAATGCTGCAGTAAACCCTTGATTACTTGGTAGTATGCTTTCATTACCACCAGCTTCTACAACTTCTACTCTAGTTTGATCTACACCATCAAATTTAAAAACATTACCTACTTGAGTACTACCACCACCACACGGAAGAGGTAGTTGTTGAGGGATTAGAGTGTTACCCCAATATGCATCTATAGCTAAATATTCTGTTTTAATTTGATCTTTATCAAAACAACAGTTGTATGCTCTTATTTCTTGATACCATCCAGACTGTGTTAAAAGTTTACTTCTATTTCTAGTATTAATATTTTGTAATATCATATCCATATTAACATCTGCCATTATATCTTTAAATAAAACCAAAGGTCCTATACCCCACATTACCATAAATGTATTGTTGGTAGTACCTGTTGGTTTTGTTTCACATGCTTTTACCCAATGTGTATAACATCCTTCTGGTAAATATAAGTCTCCACCTGCAGGGTTATTTTCATTAATATATGAAGCATCATACTGATTACTTGGAACAGATTCATCTGCATGGTTATGTCCAAACATAACACTTCTACAATAAGGTTGACCATGAGGTTTTAAACCAGATGCTTTTTCTTTTGAACCAGGAGTAGTTTGTGTCCAATCATCACCCATAAAGAAAGACTTAGCATTAACCCATCCTTTTTGAGTTGTGCAACGTCTAAAGAATATTGTCCATCCTTTATCATATGCTGCATTAGGATTAGTATCTGGTTCTAACGGTAAAACAGCTGGCCCAGTTGGATTAGCAATTAAAAACTTTTGATTGTTTCCAATTTCATCAAACATTATTGCTTTATGAGGAGCAAATGTAGTTTCATCTAATATTGGCGCAGTTGTAAAATCAGGAGTTATTGTATCATATGTATAGAATGCAGTAGGATCATGAGGATATACACCAACATTAATATCATATGCTAAATTATGCCATTCTCTTATATAATATGTAGTTCCTCCTAAACTTGGAGGAATTGCAGGATATGAAGGAGTTGTTTGAATAGTATCTATTCTATCTGCATGCAACCATAATGTAAGACATTCTCCTCTAGCTGGTGGTAGTATACGTGGACAACCTTCTTCACACACACAACACTCAGTTTCTATAGAACATTTTGGAGTTACAGTAGAAGTACCACACAGACACTGACCAGTTCCAAGTGAAATATGTGTACCTGATCCATAGTGACTTTGTATTTTATTAACCGTATTAGTTCCACCAGAACATACAAATATATCACAATAAGTACTTGTAAGAGTTACACCTGGACAACCGTCTGCAACTAAATCTGCAAGAAGAGCATCCCAATTTGTATAATATGGTCCGTTTGGTAAAACAAAATTCACAAGAACTATCAAGGGAGGACGAACATAGTAACAACCATTAGGAGCTGTATCAGGTGTTTGTCCAGAACATGAACTTCCTGCACCACTATTACATATAGTATTAGGTACTGCAGGAACTATAGTATACTCAGCAGGAGTACATACACCCCCAAAATCTATAGCAGCATTTTTACCAGTATAACCATTAGCTTGTGTAGTTATATATTGAAAAATACCATTTATTCCATTAAATCCATTAGCAGGAACTCCAAGACTATTAGGGCCAGGAACACCATTGGTATAATCCCATACCCCGGGAACCACATCATTATCTAGTGGAATAGGACAAGTAGTACAAACACCATTGGTATAATGTGAATTAACTGCAGAACAAGCATCATTAAATGTTGTTGATCCTGATATACCAGTAATAGGAATAGCTTGAGCTGCCGTTAAGAAATCTGTCCATTTAGTATATGATGTTGCAAGACCTGTTAAAGCAGCACCTGTTGCTGAATCTATAAATGTATATCCAGTAAATGTATACATTGGGTGACCTTCTTTTCCTATACAGTGTGTTTGATCAGCAAGAAGAGGAGGTCTACAAGGATCTGCTCCAGCAACTATTTGTGTTGAAAGAGTAGTAACATCTATAGTAGGATAATTTGTTGTAAGTTCTAAGGCTGCTTCTAAAGGATTTGCTTGAGGAGTAGGTACTACAGTTGTAGTATCACAAGAATCAATAGGAGCATTTGCTGCCTGACAAGCAGCTAATGTAGCATATTGTCCTCCTGCAACTACTTGACAACCTCCACCTGAAACACAATCATATAAATCAGTTCCTCCACAATCTGAACACTCACACGGTTGGAATTGAATTCTGATATTGTTAGTATTAGCAAGTTTTTCCCAACCAGGAAAAGTATAACTATATTGATTTATTTGTGAATAAGTCATAGTGTTTGTAAATCCTGGACCAATATTAGTATTACACCAAGCTACAAGATCATCTATTGTTGCATTTGTAGGAAAAATATGAACGAATATACCCTGTTGTTGTATTATAAAATTATAAAATCTATTAACGTCAAAACCATTAGGTCCTAAACATGCATCTACATTAATGTTGGTGCAGATTTCCCACTTGTAATTAGTAAGTGGAACATTTGTAAAACCGTTTGATACCATATAATTATACTGAAGACCATCACCACTAGCACAATACGGTTGTGCAAAAGCAGGAGTAAATACTGCTGAAGCACAAGTATTTGCTCCAAGACTAGCTATACAAGCTGCATATGTAGTATATTGACCAGCTCCAGTACCTGGATCTTGACAATTACCATTAACACAATCCCAAGAAGGAGTAGGTCCACCACATCCAGCAGCTTGACATAGGTTTAGTGCAGTAGGGCCTGTATATGGTCCAATTAATGGGAAAGGATCATAACATTGTTGAGTTACAGGATCACAGTCATATGTAGGAGATGCACAAGTATCTTCACAATAACACATATAAATATTAGTACATACATGTACTTTACATATTCCTGGATAAGGGCCTAGTGTGGCTCCTGGATTATTACTTACTTCAAAAGTTATCATTGCATCTCCACCATACTGAGCACATATTGCTGGATTATTTAGAAACCAATCAGTCATGAGAAAAGCTAACGTTCCAGGTGCTCCTGCACCACCTGCAGTAGCAAAAGGTGTGCTTGTTGTGACACCAGGAACTCCAGCTGCTATTGCATCTTGGAGTATATCATTCCAACTAAAAGGTACAGGATTACAAGCTGCGTCTACACCATAATAGCTTTCAACATCTCCATTAAGGAAAGGAATTGTTGTACTGTTATCTATTATTACTCCTGGACATTTTCCAGGACATGCTCCCTGTTGTCTTTGAACGTCAGTATTAAAAAACATCCAGTTATACCCTATATTAGTCTTATAAACCTTATAAGTAGGATTTGCTGCTGTTGAATTAGGTCCTTCACAACACACGTAGTTAGGATTACCATTATTGCAAAAATGACCAGTTGGGTCGTAACATTCAAAATATACATTATTTAAGTTTTGATTTACAATAGCTGGAGTATGAAAATATTCCGCAGGCTCCTGTGGAGTAGCATAAATAGTTCCTGGTGTTGCGTTTACTCTAGCACCACCTGTATCAGAATTATCACTACAATCGTCATTTCCAACTCCTCCAGCAAGAGCTGCATTACATATTGCTAATGTAGAATATTGCCCACTACCATTTCCTGGGTCAGTACAATAAGGACCAGCAGCTCCTTGAACACAATCAAAACTTACACCAGATGGTGAACCACAACCAGTGCATTCACAAAAAGATCCTGATAATGCTAAACCAGATCCAGGTACATTTTTATAATAGGTTTTAATTGCAGTATGGACAGTAATAAAATCATCTGTATTAGTAACAGCTATACCTAAACCATTTAAAAAAGCAATTAAATTATTTATAGTGGTGCCGGAAAATACAAAAACATTATTATCGTCAACTACTTTTATTAAATCAATATCTTGTAAACAACCTCCATTTGGACCATAGCAAGGATTTATTGAAGCAGGAGCTGTACAAGGAGAAGCTCCTTCAAAATAGAATGTATTAGTATTAACAGCAACATAACCGTTTGTAACCAACCAGCTGTACATAAAAGCAGCACTACCAAATAAACCACTATTTGTTTGTCCTCCTGTTATACAGGTATTAACAAATGGTGCTGCTATACAAGCAGCTAGACCATCTCCTGGGTTTCCTCCTGAATTTGCATCTGTATATACTCCAGTACCAAAACCATAATCTACACATTGATTAGTTACTGGATCACAGTCCCAACTTACTATAGCTGGCTCTTCTTTACACCTAACCTCAATAAACCGGTTTTTAGTTCCTACAATCTTACATGTATTTATTCTTCCTAAATTAATTGTTACTGGCATAGTCCTATTGTTTTATAATTCTTTCTGTTGTACCATCATCATATATATACAACATTATTTGGTTAGTCTGTTCTTTTATTTTTCTTCCAAGAACATCTGTAATTTTTAATAATTTTTTTTCTGGTTGTGTTCTAGATAACAAAGGGCCTGTCCAAGTTCCTTGACAATACTCATATGTTAATTCACATATATTATCCCATTCGTTTTCACAACAGTATTCGTCTACTTCTATAACCCAAGCATAGCATTCATCATTTAAAAAGAAAGGATTTCCAGATCCATTTATACACCACTCTGCTGCATATAAACAACCTAATGAATCATGACCATGGTTTACATTTGCCAACGAGTTATAGTTCCACGCATTCTGATCCATACATCCCTGAACAATAGTAATACAAGTATTGTTGCTTGCATTAGCCATTGAATCATAATTGAGAGCAGTACTATCCATGCAACCATAAATATAAGGAACACAAGAGAAATCTTCTGTATTGGCAGAGGCATTGAAGTTAAAAGCGGAAGGGTCAGTACACCCATAGATAAAAGGAATACAAGTATTATTGTCAGCATTGGCTAAAGGATTAAAGTTAAACATAGTTGAGTCAGTACAACCATAAACAAACGGCACACAAGATCCATTATCAGTATTTGCTAGCGGATCATAATTAAACATAGTAGCATCAGTACATCCATATATAATCCCTATGCATGATGAGTCATCTGTATTTGCTAAAGGGTCGTAGTTTATAGCAGCTGGATTTGTACATCCGTATATAAACGGAATACATGAATTATTATTAGTATTTGCTAATGGGTCATAATTAAATGCTAAAGCATCTGTACAACCAAAAACTACAGGGATACAAGAGTTATCACTAGTATTTGCTGCAGCATTATAATTAAACATAGTGTCATCCATACACCCATAGATTACAGGTATACATGATGATGAATCATTTGTATTAGCAGATGGATTAAAATTAAAGGCTGTAGTATCCATACATCCAATAATAATTGGTGTACATGTACCGTCATCTACATTAGCTAAAGAATCATAATTAAAAGCTAAGTCATTTGTACAACCTAAAATAATAGGTGTACATGGTCCTGGCATATTTGCAGAGTCAGAATAATTTAAAGCTGTACTATCCATACAACCTACTATACCGTCTGTGCAAAAATCACCACAGTATGGTACACCATTATACCTATAAGGAAATTGTAACATAGGGTCTGTCCAAGGATTAGTTCCTCCTGATAGAGTGGTATCACCTTCAGGTCCTATTAAGAAAAATCCACATTGACTTGCTGTAGTTGATGAGTTTCCTGGTGCAAAGAACATTAACTCAACAGGGCTTAACGCACTTAAACTAATAGTAAACTCTTCTGAGTAACCATCATTAGGACCCATCATAAACGGACCTAGTATTGTACTATCTTGAAGTATACCCACCCAAGCACCAAACCATCCATCTTCTGCTTCATCAGTAATTACTAATGTATATTGACATTGTGGAAGTATGTGCATTGTATTTGCTACAGCATCATAATCTGGTGAAGTTATATCAGTACAACCAAGTACTACTGGAGTTACACAAGATGAATCATCTACTGTAGCTTGAGGATTATATTCTGTAAACCCTGGTGTTGTACATCCTAGTATAACATTAGGAATACACGGTGCTACAGTATATATTACAGAAGTATCATTTCCAAAATTAGCATTACCTGGCAATACTGCTAGTAATGTATCTCCACATAAAGTTTGAACTATTACGCCTCCATCAGCACCACCATAACATGAACCACATAAACCATCACCAAAAGAATCAAACAAAGTAAATTCTATAACAGTACCGTTTGGTACACAAATTTCAGTAATTACAGGCACACCCGTTATAGAAAAAGCAGGAGATGTAGCTAACACAGTTCCTGTTGTATCTGCAATTTCCCAAGAAGTTTCTCCTGGATATGTATCTGGCATTACTGTTATTACTATATTAGATTCCCCAGATGCACAGTTTGCTGGTGGCATCTGACATGTACCATCATCAGAGTTAGCCCAAGGATTGTAATTTAAAGCAAGAGGGTCTGTGCAACCGGGGATACACTCTTGAGTTGTAATAATTAAAGTATCTGTTAGGCTTGAGTCAGCAAGCATACCTATAAAGTAATACGTAGTATTATTTTGACTATTGCTAAATAATAAACCGGTGTTTGAAAAGTTAGCTGGATAAGGATACCATTGTGAACCTAAAGAATATGGATCTGTAGATCTAGCATAAGCTAACATTCTGCAGTTAGGATTAGGCATATCTGACCATTTATAATGAACCTTATTTTGTGGACCATCACAATAATTTATAACATAAAAAGTATCTAAACCTACACAAGGAGGATAGATACATGAACCATCATCAAAAGCAACTAGTGAATCATAGTTTACTGCTATTGGATCTAAACAGCCTCCTACTGGTGGAGCACAAGGTAAAACATTAACTGTTGTATCTCTTAAAAAGAATGAGCCTGCTACAGGATTCCAATTAATAATTGCACCTTGACATATGTTTTCCATTGCAAATGATGCAGCATTTTGTGATACCCAACCATCTCCATATGTATCATTTAACTGTATTGTATAAAAACCTGATTGAATATTTATTGTAGTATCTAAATATTCATATGCAATTGTAGGTTGATAAAAAAACTGTTGTTGTCCTGTGCTATCATTAACCATAAAGAAATTAGATTCTTGTGGTGCATAAAAATCAAACTGTACTTTAAAATTTACCCAACTATTTTGTGACATCACTGTGTATGACATCAAAACAAATAATATTAATAATAATTTTTTCATTCTATGTAAAATTTACTACTTCTTTTTTTAATTTCTTAACAGTAACAGCTCTTTGTATCTGTTTTATTCTTTTTTGTTCTGGCTTTCTCCAACTGTCTAATGTATGAGGTTCATGTAATAAAATAGTTTTATCATTAACCTCATAAGTAAAGAAGTACTCATGTCCTAATATTGCTATGTCAGTATCAAATATCTCTATTAATCTATTACTAGTTCTTAATCCACCTGGTGCATAATTTAAACCAAACTTGTTCCAAACCTTTAACAAATCTTTAACTATTCTTGATCCGGGTGTTGTACCTTGTATACCACACTCAAACAAAGCACCTGAATCTATCTTCTTTCTTGCAGGGCAGAAGTATACTATATCTCTACCTAATTTATTTAGTATATTATCAAATGATCTTATTATCTCACAGTCAGGATCAACTGCTATTCCACCATATTCATTTAATAATAACATTCTAAATCTATCCGTAACATAAGCAAGAGGAAAGTTTTTGTCTTTATATGAATCTATAAAAGGGTCATTAGCATATTTTTCCCATAGTTCATTTCCCCACAAATGATACTTATAATCAGGATGTTCATTTTTCATCTTATCTGTAAAACCTTTTAGTTTACTAGGTATCTCTTCTCCTATCCAGATTTGATGTATTATTTTTGGAATCTTATTCATTGGTTTAAAAATTTTCCATTATTATTTCTTCTATCTTTTCTTGTATTTCTTCTCTTGTAGCTTTCATTGTAAATGATACATCAGCTTGGTATCTTTTAACTTCTTCACCGTCAAAAAAAATTATAATAGTTGGTACAACAACTATTTTATGTTTCTGCTGTAACTTTGGTTCTTTAACAATATCAACTTTAGCAATATCACAATCTTTCAATTTACTTATCCACTCTACTGAATTTGCTTTATTCCATTCTGCATTATAATGCGCAACAGTAACTTGAGAAAAAGCAGTCATGCTTAAAAAAATAAATAGTATAGATAGTATATTTTTCATCTTAACTTATCTATTTTTTCTTCTAAACGTTTCATGTCGTCTTTTATTTCTGATACATCATCAGCTGTAGTTTGAATAGTTTGTCTAATAAGTTGATCTTTCATATCATACTCCATTCTAGTTACATCTGGTGGAGGAGGTACTGGTAATTCTTTTGCTTCTTCTATATCAGCTTGAAGTGCAAACCACATACCCACTACAGTTGCTATGGCAAAACCAATACCTATAAGTGTTTTTACACTTACTTTAAAACTTGTATCCTCATTTAATTCTTTTGCCATTTTATATCTTTTAACCGTCTCCTGAAGTTGATGCAGCTCCAGGCTTCATTCTTCTATCTGTTTTTCTTTTTCCTAATTTAGCAGATAACCCTTGCATAGCCCCAACTATTCCTACACCTTCATTAGCTCCTGTAATTGTTCCTGCTGGACTCATAGGTTCATCCCAATTTTGAGAAATTTCTTCAAACCAACCACTTATAACCCATCCAACTAAAGAAGTATGAGATTGAATTTGAACTACATCATGTGTATTTAACTTTAAAGGACTTTCATGATCTAACAATTTAATTCTTTCATTATCAGATAGTTTTATTCTATCTGCTAAAGACATTTCTGCAGGAATATTAGTAGTATTTATTGTACAATCTGATACAGCAATTGTACCTGTAAGAGCATTATATATCCTTACAGAAAACTTTTTATCATTAGTGCTTCCATTGTCACAATTCTGAATGTATATCTGTTTTATATAACATTCTTTTTTTATAGTATTACTAGTATAGCAAGTTGTGCCAGTGTCAACATTTGTAATTGAAACATCCCATCCTGTTGTAGATTCATATAATGTTTCCCAAGTATCTAAAGCACTTACTTTTTTCTTTTGTCTTCCAGGCCAATTATGTTGTGGCTCTGTATCTAAAGTTGAGCTTTGTAAACAATTAGATCCTGCACCACTACCACAAGTTATTTCTCCACTACATGCTGCTATTGCTGTAACAAGACCGCCAGATCCTACTGTAACACAACCATATATTTTATCACCCTCAATAGGTTGATCACATGATCCATCAGGCCCACAATCAGTATAGATACCAATATCAGCAACAACACCACATTTTGAGTCTTGGTGTATCTTATCTCCTACCTGTAAGTTGTTTGCACTACCTACTAAATGATCAATGTAAAATAGCTTACATGATACACTTTGAGCACAACAACTAGCACATGTTGCTGACTTTATGGAGCAATTCCTAAAATTATGTGCTAGACATGTTGCCATTACTCAGTAAAAAATAATTTAATTACTAATCCAATTGTTATACCATAAATAACCCATAAAGCCTTTGCCATTGTTTTTCTATATGAAGTATTTCTATTAACTCTTGCCGTTACTCCATAATCAGGATCTAATAGTTTTTCAGTTAGCATATCTAACTTTCCATCCATTTTATCAAGCTTATCTTCCATTGAATCTATTCTTAGTTTCATAAGTCCTATTTCTTCAGCAGTAGTGGCCATATTTATATTGTTGCTACAATAACACAATCGTCTGCTGTTACTGTAATAGTTGCACCCTTAAGTTTATTTAACTTACGGTATTGAGTTCCTGCATCCCAATTAACTGTTACACCTACTGGAATATTCATTACATTTCCATTAGGCATTGTTACTGTACATGCTCCACTGTTGTTTAAAATAGAAAATGTTCTAAACTTTTCTAAAAACGTTTTAGCAGCTAGTGATCCAGTAAATCCAAAAGGAGTTACAATAGATACTTGATTAGCTGCAATTACTTTGTTTCCTGCCATGATTTAAAATTTTTTTTGTTAGTTTTGTAAATTCTTTATTATACATATATAATATACTGAAAAAAAAGGAATTAAGAAAATATAATAGGAATGAAAAAAAATATGTAAAATTTTAAATTTTTATGTTGATGGTAATAATTAGTTTTGTTATCTTATACTTACCCTTTCAAACTAACTTATTAAAATTAAAAAAAAATGAATTTAAACAACAAAATACTTAGTGATATTACTGTCTATATGAAGTACAGTAGATATATTCCAGAATTAAATAGAAGAGAAACTTGGGATGAGCTAGTTACTAGAAATAAAGCAATGCATTTAAAAACATATCCTAAACTTAAAGAGGAAATTAAAAATGCATATGAATTTGTATATGACAAAAAGGTTTTACCTTCAATGAGGTCTATGCAATTTGGTGGCAAACCTATTGAGATTTCTCCTAATAGAATATATAACTGTGCTTATATGCCTGTTGATCATATTGATTCTTTTGCTGAATGTATGTTTCTTCTTTTAGGTGGTACTGGTGTTGGGTATTCTGTTCAAAATCATCATGTTGCAAAACTTCCTCCTATAAATAAACCTTATACAAAAAGAACAAAAAGATATTTGATAAGTGATTCAATAGAAGGCTGGGCTGACTCAGTTAAGTTATTAATGAAATCATACCTTAATGGTAGATCTTCTAAGATTATATTTGATTTTTCAGACATTAGACCTAAAGGAGCTAGACTTGTAACGTCTGGGGGTAAAGCTCCTGGTCCTCAACCACTTAAAGAATGTTTATTAAAGATTGAAGGTTTATTAAGTGCTAAAGAAGACGGTGATCAACTGTCTACATTAGAAGTACATGACATTGTGTGTCATATTGCTGACGCTGTGCTTGCTGGTGGTATTAGACGTGCCGCTCTTATTAGTTTATTTAGTGCTCATGATGATGAAATGATTTCTTGTAAGTCAGGTAACTGGTGGGAAACAAATCCTCAAAGAGGAAGAGCTAATAACTCTGCTGTATTAATGAGACATAAAATAACTAAAGAGTTTTTTATGGATATATGGAAACGTGTTGAACTTTCTGGTTCAGGTGAACCTGGGATATACTTAAACAATGATAAAGATTGGGGAACTAATCCTTGTTGTGAGATTGCTTTAAGACCTTATCAATTTTGTAACCTTTGTGAGGTTAATGCAAGTGATCTTAAATCACAAGAAGATCTTAATGAAAGAGTAAAAGCAGCTGCATTTATTGGTACACTTCAAGCAGGTTATACAGACTTTCATTATCTTAGAGAGGTGTGGAAAGAAACAACTGAAAAAGACGCTCTTATAGGTGTTTCAATGACTGGTATTGGAAGTGGTAAAGTGTTAAAACTTAATACGTCTGAGGCAGCATTAATTGTTAAAAAAGAAAATGCACGTATTGCTAAATTAATTGGTATAAGAAAAGCAGCTAGATGTACTACTGTAAAACCTGCAGGAACAACATCCTTAACATTAGGAACATCATCTGGTATTCATGCTTGGCATAATGATTACTATGTGAGAAGAATACGTGTTGGTAAAAATGAGGCTATATATACTTATTTAGCAGATAATCACCCTGAGTTAATTGAAGATGATTACTTTAGACCGCATGACACTGCAGTAATTAGTATACCACAAAGTGCTCCTGAAGGTTCTATCTTAAGAACTGAATCATCATTTGATTTGTTAGAAAGAGTTAAGAAAGTTGCAACTGAATGGGTAATGCCTGGTCATAGAACAGGATCTAATAGTCATAATGTGTCTGCAACTATATCATTAAAAGAAGATGAATGGGAAAAGGCGGGTGAATGGATGTGGAATAATAGAAAGCATTATAATGGTCTTGCTGTATTACCTTATAATGGTGGTACATATACTCAAGCTCCGTTTGAAGATATATCTAAAAAGAAATTTACTGAAATGCTTAAACATCTTATGGACATTGACTTGTCTAATATAATAGAAGTAGATGATAATACAAACCTTAAAGGAGAGTTAGCTTGTGCTGGCGGATCCTGTGAAATCACATAACTAATTAAAAAAACTATGATAATAGATACAACAGTTACAACAGAAAACATTAAAGAGAAACTAAAAGAAAATGAAATTATGCTTATACAGTTTTGGGCACCTTGGTGTGGACCTTGTAGAGCATTAACTCCTACTATGGATGACCTAGAGGATGATTTTGGTAAAGTAATTGGTAGATGTAATACTGATGACAATCAAGATCTTGTACAAGAATATGGTATAAGAGGAATTCCTGCAGTAATTATGTTTAAAGATGGTAAAGAAGTAGAAAGATTTGGTGGTAACACTAAAAGTTTCTTTACAGAAAAACTTAACTACTATTTAGGTGCTCTAAAACAATGAAGTATATAATTTCATTTACAACAAGTCCAACTAGAATACATAAGTTTGAGAGCATGTTAAATAGTTTATTAACTCAAACTGTAAAACCTGATCTAATAATATTAAATATACCTAAAGTTTTTAAAAGAACTTCTGAAGAGTATGACATTCCTAATGGGTTAGAAGATAAAATATTTATTAATAAAATAGATAAAGATTACGGACCTGCAACAAAAATTATACCAACAATACAATATCTTAAAGATAACAATTTTAATCCTACTGAGACAAGAATAGTATATTTAGATGATGATGTAAAGTATCCACCAGCTATGCTAGAAGTATTTAAAGAAATGCCTAATGATAATAGCGTATATGTAAGTTCAGGTGCTGACTTTAGGTGTGGACCTGGTACTTGTGATAACCTACGTGCAGTTAGGAGACATAATGATACGGCTGCAGCTGCTGAAGGGTATGGTGGTGTTTGTGTAAGGTTAGATACATTTAAGGATGATTTTATGGAATACATAAATATATATATAGACAACATGGATTTTTATCTATCTGATGATGTAGTACTAAGTAACTATTATTGTAGTAAAGGAGTATCTATTAAAGTGATTAATATCCCCGGAAGATTTAGTGTACAAGATATATGGATTAACAAAGGAACATTAGACTACGGATATAAAGAAGACGCATTACACAAAGGTGCTAATGGAACTTCAGTTAATAATGAGCAACGTTACAAGAATGTGTTATCTCAACTAGGTATTGATGGGAATAGGTATATTACCTAAATAGCTAGAGCAAAAACAGTACACATAATAATAATATACAGTATTGGGGTTATATCTATCTTCTTCATATAAATAAGATAGATAATATAACTTTAAACTATGTTATGAAAATGTTAAGGCTATGTTAAATAATTGCATATATCATACATAGAATACTTTAAAGTAAGCTCTTCACCTGCTGTTATCTTACGTGTAGTTCTTAGTCTTTTATATTCTGGATCTTCATCTTCAACAAGCTCACAGTTAGCTTCATCAGAATGATTAATGAATCCACCTAAAGGAGTTCTAATATAATCATGTTGAAAGTTAGGGTCATACACATGACTAATTCCCATATCTATTTCAGCGGGTATATCATCCTGAGCAATAATACCAGCTCCATGTATATCAGAAGGACCAATAGCCAAATAATCAGGTAGTGGTTTATAGATCTTAGTTTTACAGTTTTTTTCCATAGTTATTTAATGTAGAAGTCAGTGATACGTTCATATCCCTTCCATCTGTTTATAGTATAAAGAATAGGTAGGGCATCTCCCCATTCTTTTCCAAGTTTCATTTTTCCTTTTCTATCTCCTCTTTTGTATACATAACTTGTTTCAGAAAATGCTTCATCATCTAAAAACGCATAAGATAAACCTGTACCAACAGTTACTTCCATAGCTTGACCTAGTTCACCCAACGTTCTTGAAGCTGCTATAGGTGACTTAAACAGTTGCATCATTTGCTGATAACCACCCATACCAGGTACAGGGTTAAAAGTTACAAGTTCTTTTCTTAATCTATCTGCTTGATATACTAATACATTTTCTAGTTTCTTTTTTACTTCACTATCATCATCGTCATCTTCAAATAGTTTCACTAATAAATTCCTAACTATTATTGTAGTTATAAATAATCCTAGCTCTCCTATTGTTCTATATGCATTCTGTAGCTTCTGCTTTCCTTTTACACCATGATGTTTCTTATAGTTCTCATGTATACTACCCAGTTCATTTATATTTTTATAAAAGTACTTCATAAAGTTCCAAAAGCTTAAGTATCTTCCTTCTGTATATCCTAAGTTTTCATCAAAGTATTCTGGTCTAAATCTAGTTTGTATAGATGGCACTACCCACTTATGAAACTGTGCTGCTAATTGACCTAAAGCATGAGACTGTATAACCATTCTATCTTCATAAGCATAGTTACCATGTATAATTTTATTTACTTCTCTTATATTGTTTCTTATCTCATATCTAGCATCATCATTCCATTCCATGATTTTATCTCTACCGTACATCTGTACTTGATCATACCCTTCTTCCATCTCTAGGGCACCTGTCTCTCTGTTAAATATTAATGCATCGTATAAACTCTTTGTTTCTCCTGTTTTACTATTTATTGCAGTATGTGATCTTACTATAACATTACCTATCTTACTTTGTACATTAAATTCACCAGCATCCTGAAGAAAGAATCCCCAGTTTGTTAATCTTCTCCACAAACTTTCTTTATCACCTTTTGTTTGTTCACGTAAATCTGATTTATCATCTAACATTCTAAAGAAATCTACACTGGCTAAATACTTACTACTAAAGTTAGCAGGCTTCCATTTACTATTACTATCTGTCATCTCAGCTAATCTTGAAAATGCATCTTGCAACGCTCTACCATTAAACTCAGCAAGAGTGTATGCCATTTGACTTCCATCAAAGTGTCTAGAACCTAGTGTCTCAATACTATTAGATAATCTACCAAATAGATAGTTGTTTAAGTTACCAAAGACGTTAAACCCTACATAAGCTAATGATGTCTGATTAATAAGACCTTTGGTCATCTTTTCAAAAAAGTTTAAAGTATCCTGATCATTACCATAATATGTCATCTTCATCCATTTCCTAGCTCTTCTATACCTTCTTGATTCTTCTTTAGTTTTTTCACCAGGGACAAGATTACCATCTTCATCATATGTAGCTTCAGATCTATCTTGTATAACTTTCATCATAGCAGTATAAGTATCTTCAGCTTGACTCATCACTTCATAATTTTCTGCCATAGCTGAAAACTTTAATAGAACCTCATCTAAATTTAAATTTAAATTAGTTGCTTCTGGTCTGCTTTCTATTTTATTTTGTTCTCCTCTTAATACTTTTAATTTTTTATTAATTTTATTTTTTTCTGCAGCAGTAGTTGCTTGAGCATACTCAGTATTAGCAGCATCAATTTGATTTTGTATGTCTATTAATTGTTGTTCTGTTCTTATGGATCCAACATACATTAAAGGAAGTGAGTCTGTTATTATATTACCGTTTTCATCTGTAAATGTCTTTTTAAGTTTTATTGTAGGATTAATTAAATTACTAGTACCTCTTTTCATACTAGCCCACATTCTTCCTACCATAGTAGACTTGTTTTTTAAACCTTTCATTTGAACACCCTCCATAACAGGAAGCCTTCCTAACATTCTTATATTATCTGGAAGTTTATTTAATAGTTCACCTTCATACACATCCATCCACATTTGATAAAACTCTAACTGTGCTCTCTCAAGTTCAGTTTTAGGGTCATGAAGCTTTAACCACTGATCACTTCTCATTTCTGTACCATCTGCTGCCCGTTTTCTTATTTCTCTAAATGTTCGTTTAGGTGCACTCATGTGTGATATAACTATACCACCAGTAGGAATACCATCACTATCTGTTATTGCTTTTTCATAATCAAAACTATCGTAATATTTAGCTCTATAATCATTCCAGTCTTTATCACTAACAGAGTTTCTTCTTACCCAGTAACCAAATTCAGATTCTGGTTCTTGAAACCATACCTCATGCTTTTCTCTTGCATCTTTAAATTTTTGAGAGTATCTATGGAATTTACCATCTCTAGGTCCTGCAGCACCAAATCTTTCTGCTTTCATATAATCTCTATAGTCTCTTTTATCTTGAAACAATTGTTTATTATATGCAATGTCTTCTGGCTTTGCATTATCTAAATTTTCAGGATCAATTAATCTATATGTTTTATACTTACCATCTTCATCATAAAGCTTATCTCTAAGTACTTTTCTTTTTTCGTAGTATTGTTTACCTATTTCTTTTACATATCTTCCTGTAGGTATACCATTTTCATCTGTTTCAATCATCCACATGAAATCCTCATTGCCTAATTTCTTTAATTTTAATGATGCTGCTTTAATCCTAGGGGCACGTCTAGCAACTCTATCTAATACTATTTGTCTATCTCTTTTCCAGATCTTAGCCATTAAAGCAGAAATAGGATCACTTGAAGTATTCATATCACTAACTGCTTCATCCACAACACCTATGTCTTTAGCTGTAGTCATTATCTCATTAAGTTCTTCTTCAGTAAAATCTCTTTGTGATTTACTTTTTACCAATGCTCTAACATAATTACGTATACTTGCATCAAAGATACCTTTATCACTTGGAGACTGTGCATTACTTATACCAACTAATTCATTGAGTTTTTTTATTAGTTTATTTACCATTAATAATTGATTCTTAGTTAAACCAGAATCTTTCCCTTGTAAGTTGTGTAGACCTCTATAACTCTCAACAAACTTTTGCCATCCTAGAATCTTTCCTATATATTCTGGCTTTCCAAAATTATCTGGATCTGTTGCATATTCCTTAAAGTTTTCAATAGTTCTTAATGACGCTGTTATTATGTCCATGTATATTGTTTTAACCTTTTCAGGATTCTCATATACTTCTCCAATTAGAGCTCTTGTTACAGAAATTTCTTCCAGGATCTCTTTCTTACCTTTATCTAATGAGATATAACCTCTAGTATTAGAAAGAACTTCCTGTGATGTCATTAAACCTTTATCAAACTTAGTAAGAGCTTCAAACAAAGCATCATAAGTATCATAAGAATAATCTTCTTCATTTTCAGGTAATGCTTCTTCTTCAGTTAAGAAATCTTCTTTAGCTTCAGGAGCTTGTTCCATTTCTAATATTTCTTCAATAGTAGTTTGTTCTACAGAATCAATATCTAATGGAGCAATTTTTTCTACTTGCATTTTATTTACAGTAGATTTAACAGGTGTTATGCCTTCTATAGTATGGGTATTACCTTCTGCATTAATATTTATTACTAAACTGTTTTCTGCTAACTTATATCCCATATTCTCAAGAAGTCTTCTTTGTAATGCAGAACGTGTATCATTAAGTATTTTTGTTGAAACACCTTTTTCAAATAGTTCTGACTCAGTAGATATAATATCTTGAGAATATGCTGTTGAAAAACTACTAAGTCCACTAATAGATAAACTTATTGGTGTAATTACTCCGTTAACATCTACTTTTAATAAATCAATGGTGTCTGCAATACCGTTCTCAGAGTTACCAATAACTACATTAGGAACAAATACACTCCTATCATCATGAAGACCATACCCATGTACAATTGCACTTAGTTGACCCATTAATCTTTTAGCTGCTTGATCATTAAAATAATCAAAACTTAGATCTTCAACTTCTGTTTGAGTAGTTAACCCTGTAAGTAGAGTATGAAAATCAGTTCTTATTTTTCTATTAACAGAATCAGTGCTGCCTAGTATAACTTCTTCTGTGCTTTTAAATTTTATACTTGCATCATCTACATCTTTATACTTACCATCTTCTAATGTAATTCTATTTAATCCTAATATGTCATGTTCAAACTTATCAGACTTTAAATTATTAAATAAATTCTCTACTATTGCTACTTGAGTAGGATTAGCGTGTTTTTTTATAGCATCAAGATTACTCTTTGCCTGCGGTGTTAATGAAAACATTACTGTTGGGCTAACACTTTTAACTAGATTAAACTTTAGTTTATCAGTGTTTAATATCTTTGCAATATCAGATAATGTAGCCGTAGAGTTAATATATTCTGTTTTTAATGGTAATCCTTGCCCTACATGTTTTCTATAGTAATCACCAACTATATCTTTAAACCACTTTAAGAACTCAATAATATTATTATACCAAGCCCTACTAGGTGTTGACTCATATTCTTTATTGAAATGTCTAACTAGTGATTGTGTAACTAATTCTAATGCTCTTACCTTTTTTGAAAATCCTCTTTTGTACGTATCTTCAATCTGTTGATTTAATACAGGGAATGTTTTTTTTGCTTCTGCATGTAATTTATTGAACAACTCTTGATTATCTAAAAATAAAGATTCAACAAAAGGATGTAACACTTCTTCTACTGCTGTATCTTTTGTTACTCTCCCTTTTATAAGTATAGCTGTTCCATCATAGTAAAAGCTTTTTACTTTTTTAAATTCTGTCTTAGTTGGTCTAGCTTGTGCAGGTAGTGTGCTTAAAAAAAACTCAGCTTCTTTCACACCCATAACTTTAACCTTAAGTCCAGGAAATTTTTCTACAAGACTATCTACTAACTGTAATATATTTGTTTGATCTTTATACTTTTTACCAGAATATGGTGACTCAGATATAATATCTTTAGGATTAAATAAACCATCATCAAAAAATACCTCATATGTTTTACCACTTCTAGTTGGTTCAATTCTTATGTAATCTTGAAAACCATGGTGTAAAAGATAGTTTCGTATTAATAAGTAATTATACTTAGCCCTTAACATATTACCTGTCGTTTCACCAGGTGTTGTGTTTTGTACAAAATATCTACCGTCAACTTTTGCAATTAACTTTTTCTTTTTTAAGTTTCCATATAAAGAATTTTCAAAGTTCTTTTTTTCTAATGAAAAATATGCTTTCCTATCTGCTAATAAGTCTTCTACTTCCATTACTGAAGGTATTAAATCATTTTTAGAAGCAGCTTGGTAATTAGTAATCAAAGCATCAACAATCATTTTGTCTTTATACTTATCTTCTAAAGCTTTATATTCTTTTGTATTTACATTAAAACACGCCATATTATATATTACATTTTAGGTTTTCCATAAATTTGCTAATTGATATATCCACTTTAGCATTAGTTTTATTATAAGCTGCAATTAGATCTTGTGCATTATAAATCTTCATAACATTGTTTGCACCCAATTTTTCTTCTCCAGTTAATTTATCCCATTCTTTTTCAAGTTTAGAATCATTATCATTTCCTTTAGCTTGTTGACTTATACTTCCAGACAAAAATGATACTGGATCTACTACAGTACTACTTTTTTCTTCAGCATTATCTTCTTCCAATCTAAAATCTTCATTTTCTTCATCAATTTCTTTATCAGATTTTAAATCATCAAGTGTAATATCAACTTTTTCATTTTCAGTTTCTTCAGTTGCAGTTTCATTACTTTGTGCTTCAGGTGTAAAATTATCAATTGCAGTTTCAGCCGCTTGTTCTGGATCTATAACTGAATTAAATATGTCTTTTTTATCTTCTATATATTTCTTTATTTCTTTTTCAGCAGGTAGCTTTCCAAAAACTAAACCTATTGCATTTTGAGATAAAGATCCTACTTGTTCTATTTCAACATATTCTGCATAATTTCCAACCGCAATGTTGTTTTCATTATCTATAATCTCATAAGGATCTGTAATTGTTTTATTATCAATACCCTTATAAGAAACAAGCTTATATAGTTTTTTATCTTTTTGTCCAAATTTACCTACACCTATACCCATTTCCATAACATATGGAAACTGTATTAGCGTAAGAGTTTTTGTTTTTGATACAGCTTTCATTGTTTTAAATCCAGATCCTCTTCTAATTATATAAATATTTTTTTGTATTTGATCTGATTTATCACCTTTTTTAACACCTTTAAAAATATCAACAGTAACTGTTTTTTCTACATTATCTCTAACAACAGGATTTTTCTTTAAATTTTTATTTATAGCCTCTTGAGTTTTAATACCTGCTTTTGATATAATAGTTTGCTCACCATTCTCTAAGTTGTTATATACCATATCTTTCTGCAAAGATAATAATGTTTTCTTAGTAACCTTATCTATATTAGTATTTGTAGAAAATCTAAAATCATTTCCTCTCATTAGCTCTGTTCTGATTTCAGTCCCATTTGAAGCATAATCAGTTGCAGTATTAATAAATGATGCTCTTATTAACTTTTCTAATAAGATCATTTCATCTTCACTTCCTCTTTTCTTAGCAAGTTTTGTTTCAATAACTTTACCATGGGCTTCATCTATACCGTGTTTTTTATATTCCTTGTCTACTTTTTTATCAAACTTACCTTTTCTAAGAACTTGAAATGCATGAATAACAGAACCGTATTCCTTAGTCTGATATTTAAACACTCTTTGAGCAAGATTTGATAAAACTTGTGTAGTTTCATCACCTTCTGCAACATCATAATCTACTAGTATAGAACGTTCTGGTATTACTATTTCTTCTGTATTATATGAAGATACTTCTCCACCTACTTTTGTACTTTTTAAATCATATCCAGTCTTACTATGAGACATGTAATCTTCAAGAAATTGTGTAGTAAGCTCTTCATAAGATACTCCAAATAATTTTTTATATTTATTATTATTAATCTTAGGGTCTTTCATTAACAAATGAATATCATTAATGGTATTTATTATATCATCAGTAACAGAAGCTGGTAATGCTGACATAAAAGTATTAGGACCATAACGGAAACCGTCTTTTACTAATAAATAGTTTATCATGTGCACCGCATCATGATGAGTATTTGGATCTTGATATAATTCTAAAAAACTATTTTGTATTCTTGATAACTCTGCATCATCAATTCTAGTCCATGTATTTGAGTTTATTTGTGATATACCTGAAAAATTATCTTCATTATTAGTTTTTCTTAAGGTTATATACTTATCTATAAAATGATTATTCTTTTTAGTACTACTTAAATATTTCGTTACTCTTTCAACTACAGTATCAACACTTAATGCACCTTGAGGCATAGAAGGGAAAATTTTATTGTCATATATCATTCCATTTTGTAATGAGGCTCCTTGCCATGATTGATATGAATTATTTAAAGTCCTATGTATATAAGATTTAGTATTTAAATAAGCAATAAGATCTACTGATATGTTTCCTAATTTACCAGGTTTAGTATATGTAACTTCAAGATTTTTTATTAGAGTATTATATATCTTTTCAAATGGCTCAGTTCTTTGTAAGAATACTGCAGGTGCAAGGTAATCATAAGATTCTCTAAATAATTTATAATTAGTTGCATGTATGTTTCTACCTTTTTTAAATATATTTCTAACATCTACAAGTATATCTGTATCTGCCTCAAATTCTTTATTAGTCATTTTTAAACCTAACCCAATAGCAGCATCTTCTTTTCTTTGCATTGCTTCTAAGTCTCTACCTAATCCTTTTTGTAGATTAACCAGCTCTGTCATATTTCTTATTGACTCTGTAATATTGTATGCAATTAAAAACTGATCTATTGCTGCAAGGTCAAATTGTATTTCTTCATCAGACCATTGACCTATCCCAACCAAAGTTACATCTTGAGTTTTATCTAACTTAGGCGTGCCATCAGTAATAGCATTAAAATGTTTATTCATTCTTGTTAAAGACTCAAGACTAATTACTGGTGTTCTAGTAACTTTTTCTAATTCCCCTTTTATTTTTCTTTTTCTAGTTTCTAAAACTGTTTTAATATTACCATCTACTTTTCCATTTTTTAGTTGATCAAAAGCAAAAGCAATTGTTGGGTGCTTAACTAAAAGAGTAATTGTTTTTATATCTACACCAAGAGCCAACATAGTTGTTACTGTAGCTAATGAATTTTTAGTAAGACCTAACTTCTTTGCAAGCCTTTCTTTAGCATTATCCGTCATTGCTGTTACTAAAGCAGATACAACAAATTGTTTTCTATATAGATCAGTGCTTTGTTTACCTGTTTTAGGGTCTATAGTATACTCTACACCAAAATCATCATAAGAATAATTATTTCCATTAAGAGATAGACGGTCAAATGTTTCTACACCTTTTCTTTTTTTGCTTCTTAATTTAATACCGTGCTCCTGAAGAATATTTATAAGGATGTTTGGAAGTACTACAGCACCAATAGATCTTGCACCTTCTTTATTATTATCCCAAGCAGTAATTTTACCATTAATATTATTTATATCTATTCCTGTCTCATTAACTTCTTCTGCTAATTCAGGTAATTCTCTTTGTATATATTGCCACGTTCCTTCACCAAATAAATCTGTTGCAGCTTCATCAGTTAAAGGTGTAAGTACAGCTGGCTCAGAAGCAATAGCTTCTATTCTACCAGCTCTAGGGTCAGACATACCTTTGTTTCCAAGCAAAGCAATTTTACTATCTAAGATAACATTGTCTTGTGCTCCTTTATAAGGTTCTCTCATTATTGTTTGATCACCTATAGTGTATGTATGTTTTTTTCTATAAGCTTTATATTCTTCAAATGATACTGGTTGACCTAACATAGTCATTGCTTCAGATAACCCTTCTGCTCTTTTAAATAGTTTTTTAGATGTTTCTACATTTAAATCTGTGTCTGATGTAAGAAGACCAAACAACTCTATTTTTATTTTTAGTTCTTTATTTTTTAAATATTCTTTTATAAATTCTTCTTTAGCTTGAGGTGACATATTAGCTGTCTTTTCAGTTACTCCTAGTCTTTCAACGTTTTCTAAAGATTTTTCTCTACGTAAAACTTCTTCAACAGCCATATATAAACTGCTGTTCTTTTTACCATATTCATTTAATGTGTATTTTATATAATCATAATACGCATCTTCCATTCTTTCAGCAGAACCATATTCTATAAACTCTCCATTTTGTACATAGAAGTCTTTAATATGCATATAAAGTTTATCAATATCAAAATCCGCTCCAGATATTTCTACAAGATCTCTTGAAAATATTGCAGATGAACCATAATAAACAGGTAAGAAATCTACAAGCTTAAGATTAACTGCTGAATGTTTATCTTGTGATGGTATTCTAATACCAAACATTTTAGCAATAGCATCTGGTATATTATCTCCTATACTTAAAGGGTTTTCTAGTATAGATTTAAAATGAGGAGGCATTACAAATTCAGTATACTTTATACCAGTAGGTTGATTATTAGAGTCATACTCCATTACACCAGATCTTAAATGATCTAAATAATATTCATTTCTTTTTAATCCAGAAAAAGTTTCATTGTCTTTATCAGTATATGTTTTAGCTTTTAAATTTGGATCTAGATTTTTTAAACCTTCCCAATCATTAGATCTAATTACTGTCCAACGTATAGGTACTCCGTCTTTATCAACTGCTTCTACTTTTTTAACAACTTTAAATCCTGCATCTGAAACTAATGCTGCTGATATTCCAGGTTGTCTTTCTGCTAATACACCTTTACTAAAGAATGCTAAGAATAATTCTTGGAACTTTTTTACAGTAAGTTGGTTATTTAAATCATATTTTGGTTCACCAAACGCATCCATACCAAAATAATCTAGCATTTGTGATTTTGCTTGTGATGCTTCAAGACCTTTTATTGCATATTTTAAGAATGCTGTAAGGTTAGTAGTCATTCTTTTACCTGCATCTTTAGCTTTTATTAGTTCATCTTGTGAACCAGCCCAAGAGAATACTAAGTTTCTTCTTTTAAAGAATTCATTCTCAACTCTATCTGACATTGTATTATGAAATAAATTAATAACATCAGCAATAGACATTTCTGTTCCTGCTACATTAACTAATTCATCTAACTTCTGTTCACTTGTAATTAAGTTCTTAATTTGACGAGGATCAATAACCTCCACTTTGTTAGAAGGATTAATAAGCTGTAGTCTCATATACTTAGCTCTAAGATCAGTTGTCATATCATTTGTCAAACTTCTATCATCATATGCAGCTTGTGTATCTTGCATATTCATCTTCATCATCTTAGATGCTGTAGCAGGTACAGCTATACTTACAATACCGTTACCTTCATTTTCTTGTTCTTGCTCAAACTTTTCTAACTTAACTCTTAAATTGTGTAACTCTACTCTTCCCTCTCTTGCTACCATTTCACCATTTCTTTCTATAGATGTAAACTCAGGAGTCAAAACAAATGCTGACATCTTTAAGAATACTTGTCCATCAGCATATACAAGTTTTAAAGAGTTCATAATCATATCTTGCTCTTTATAACTAAGTTTATTAAACCCACCAAAGAAATCATTATCAACCTTTACCATATTACCAGCAACAATCTGTTTTAATATATCATTCTTAGTTTTATTCCATTTACCAAAACCAAACATAAAGTGCTTAAAAGATTTTGTAGTAATATACATTTGACCATCTGTTCTATCACCTTCTTGACCTTCTTTTTGTCTGTCTGATTCTATTATAGTATCAAATTCTTTTTTTATTTTTTCATCATTAAATAATAATTGCTTAATTATATCTGTCTCATGATTAATACCAATTTCAGGATCACTAATTAAAGAACTAGCATTGGGTCCAGCAGCATTTTGCATCTTAGCTCTTTTAATCTTATCAACAGCATCTTTAAGTGAATATGCTTCATCACCAAGAACTAACTGATTAATACCAATAGTGTTAAGTTGGTCATTTAAAAATATTTGTGCTAGATTATAATCTAAGTTACCTTCTTCCATATTGTACAGAGACATTAATAGATCTGCTGAATCATTTTGAACTACTTGTATTTTACTGTTATTATCTTCTTGCACTTGACCTAAACCTTCTGAAATTTCAGTAGATATTTCATCCCATGCTCCTGTTTCTTTAAGAGTAATAATAAACTCATTAACATCTTGCATAGCTCTGCTTCTTACAGCATCATCACCATTTAACTCATTCCATAATGTATCAAAATCAACCATTTCACCGGTTCTTGCTTTTTCAATAGCTTCTTGTAGACCATCAACTACTGATGTATCTACATCCATAGTTTCACCAGTAATAATTTCTATTGCTTCGTTAGTAATTAAATCTTCTTGTGACTCATTAATTTGATCTAACTTATCTTTTAGTACTTGAACTAGTCTGTAATCTTCAGCTTCCAAGGCTATGTCTATTCTTTCTTGTAATTCTTCTATAGTTTTAACAGTTATTTGTTTAGTGCTAAGACCAACTTGAACTTTAGAATCTTTAGATAAAGGAACAAAAGAAAATATATTTCTTGAAGTTGTAGATTTATCATTTAACCATTGTGCATCCTTAAGTAAGTATGTATAAAATGTTTTATTACCATTTCTAAAAGAATACATTCTTCTATTCTTATCTTTACGGTTAGTGTATTGTTCAGATGTAAGAATTGAAGTACCCATCTCTTTCATTAACCTATCTTGTTCTGCATTGGTTATATCACTAAACTTCTTAAAACCTTGGTTGTACATTACAAACTGCATACCTCCAATGTCAACAATAGAATTTTCTCCAACAGATAGATTAGTTGATACAGCAACTTCACGGGATCTTAATACAGTACTAAGATTACCAGCAATTAGTTCTTCAGAAACTACATCTCCTATACTAGGAGCTTCTATATTAATAGCTCTGTTCTTCCTAGCTTTTAATGAGTTTGTTAATTCTGCAACATCATCTATTCTAGTTAAACGCCCTGTATCAGTTCTATTATTATCTTTATCTGTATTTCCTAAATAGATACTTTGTTTAGTTCTAGTTTCAGGATTAGCTTCTCTTTGTGCTCTTTCAAAAGATTGTTTAACTATTGTTTTTCTTTTTTCTACTGCTTCATCAGTTAAAGTTAAACCTTCATCTGACATTTCCACTTGCTTATATATTGCTAACGGTGCAAAATCTCCAGTGTTAGATGCTTCAATAACTCTTATAAATATAGGAGCTAATACAAAAGGTTCACCAGTTTCTTTATCATAAAATTTAGGTGATTTATCAGGTGAAGTTCTATTATAATAATACAAGTATGTGTGAATTAAACTTAATGCAAATTCTTTAGGTGTTGATGAACCAAACTGAACACCAGGTTTTTGATTAACATCAAGAGCTTTATTTTCTCTTAATACTCCATTTTCACTTATGTTTAATATACCGTCAGATTTAAGCCCAGAAATTCTCATAGGGTTTATTAAACCTTTTTCCACTATTGTTTGAAACTTAGAGTCGTTTAAAAGTACATTATCCTTCATAAAAGGACTCTCTAGTATTTTGTTTGCAACATAGTCTGCCCCTTTCATTTCAATAATCTTTTCTAAATGCAGTGTAGGCATTTGATGTGCATATATTAAATTTCCTTTAGGATCTTTAAATACAGTAGCACCAACAGATTCAGAAAATGGAGCATTGTTTATTGATATTTTAATAAGTCTAGATTTTATACCATAGAGTTCATCTGTTTTTTTAGAAGTATCTTCTCCATCTACGTCTTGGTTATCAAGAAATATGTTTTCTCCTCTGTTAATAGACTTTACTAATTCTTCAATGTCTACTTCTTCTATAGCATCATACATACTAAATGTATCAACTAGCATTTTTTGTTCAGGTGTAAAATTAGATTGATCAAGAATATTAGTTAGAACACTATATTCTAAATATAAAGGACTAATGTCCATACCAAGATCAACTCTTAAATCTTCTGCTACTGAACTAGCTCTATCAGATAGGTTTGTTTGTTCATCTATTTTAGAAATTGCCATTAATTGAGTTAGACTATTTAATGTTAGTGTTGCATTTGTATTTTCTTCAGAACCAAGAACTTTAACTAAGTTATACATTTTATTAAATGAACTAGCCCATTCAGATAGTGTATGATGTGCATCATCTTTAGTAGTAGCAGAATATAAATTTACTACACCACTACTATCTTTTTGCCAAAATATGTTATCTACTCTAAAGTTCATAAAACCATTTATAAACTGTTGGTATAATTCAGAGTCTTTTATCTCAGGTAATGTGTAATTATCATCAAACAATACTGCTGTTTTACCTGCATCATCCATAGCTTTATCAAACAGTCCAATATCTTTAAAGAAATTATCAATAAAGGCTTTACTGTGTGGGTTTTTTCTAGAATATAACCATGCTTTTTTAATTATCTCTATTTCATTTACTTCATTAGCAACTGCTTTTAGTATACCGTTATATACTCTATGTGCATCAACACCAATGTTTAAAAGTTCAGTTTCAGCATCATCAAAATACTTATTACCGTATGTATCTGCTTCATTTAATGTAGTTAGACCAATATATGTTCTAAGGTCTGGACTTAACATTGATGAAAAACCTCCTATTTCATCACTAGATTTACCCCATTCATTTATAGATCTTACACCATCAGCTTCTAATTCTGCAATATCTTCTTCTTCAAGATTTATCTTTTCAGCAATATCAGCAAGCCTTTCATTTACCATGTCTTTAATATCTTCAACTTGATCTAACATTGAATCATACATGTTCCTTACATGAGGAAGTGTATCTACTTGCCATTCCTCACTTTTTTGCATATAGAAATCTCTATTTGGATTATACATTTCAATTGCTAAGAAGACTACCTTTTCTAATTCTTCATTTTTATTAAAAACTCCTTCATGATTTCTTTTTCTTTTAAGGTATAGGTTTGTTATACCAGAAACAATAGTATGTTGCTGATCTGCAGGCATTACATTGTTTATTCTTTTTTCTATAAACTTTCCTTTTTGTGTTTTACTTTCATAACGAATATCTAATGTACCTAATCTAATTGACTTTTTGTATGCTACAGATGGAACTCCTTCTGCAGCCGCTATAGTAAACTTATTAGTTTGAACACCAGCTCTTTTATATTTTCCACCATCAATATCTTTAAATAATGAATTTAATTGATATGACTTATCTGCTTTAAATTGTCTTAATACTGCTTTGATAAAGTCTATAATTCTAGTAAACAAACTCTTAATTTCTGTATTTGTTTTAGTAGTAGCAGGATTCATTTTAAATTCCTCAAATCTATCTGCCATATACTCCTCAGCTAATATATCAGATAATTCTTTAGTGTTCATCTCTTTATAACCCATATCTATTAATCTTAAGAAGTCAAATGCTTCTGACTCAGATTTAACAAAGATACCTTTATCTATCTCATATCCTTTTTCAGTTCTATATAATGCTCTAAGTTCTTTTTTAGCAATACTACTATATTTACTCATCTCAGTATCTGTTAGTAGCGTCCTATATACTGCATGGAATGCTTCATGATATTTAAATGGAGCCATTGCACTAGTAGCAACTTCCCCTCCTAAAACGCTATCAAATGCATCAGTTTTTGGATTATATATAGACTGCATAGCTAATTCAAAATAACCTACAGTCATAAATTTATCTTTCAGTTTACCAGTAAGATAATTTACATATGCTTCTCCTGATTCATGAAAACCAGTCATATCAGATAGTAATATTGTATCAGGTAGATTTGCAGATAACCAATCTCTAAATGTATCTATATCCTCAATATCATTACCATCAAAGTTTCTTGTAATCTTACGTATTTTAAAACTATCTTCAAATGCTTTTTTAACAGCAGCTTTTAACTCTTGTATTTTAGGATCAGTTATGACAATTTGTTGTAAAACTCTATTTATAGCAATTTTACCATCATTAGTTTCTTCATTATATAATTCAGCATTACGTGCAATTAACTCAGCTCTTTTCTCAGCTCTTAACTTTATTGTATAATCCTTAAGCTCTCTCTCTAGTCTTGAATGTTCAGCAAGTGCTTTTTGATTTTCAGCTTCTTTAGGTGTATCAGCAGGTACAGCAGATTGTTCTAACACTTCTATTCTAAGTTCAGCAATTCTATCTCTATATGCTGCTTGAACTTCTTTTTCAAATTCATCAAGACTTTCTCCTATATTTAATTTAACAGCAATTATTTTTAATTGGTCATTAGAAATATTTTCATAATCATCTAATGCAGCATCCTGTCTTTGTTCTGGTGTTAATTCTTCAACTACTTCATTATCTTTTTCTCTTTCTCTTTCTGATCTTTCTTTTTCTTTAAGAGCATCAGACTTTCTAATTATAGGTGTTGTTAATCTAGATATATTACTTCCTTCTAAGTTTAATGTTATGTAAAAACCTTTTTTAACTTCTGATGTTAAGTTTGTTCTTGCAAGAGACAATACATTAAAATCCATATTCTTTTTATTAATAGGATATTTAAATGAATTTTTAGTAGGTTGAAAAGCTTTAAAATTTTCATCAGTTAATGCAGCAATCATATCTTCTGCATTATTCCATTCTTGTACTGCTTCAAAATCTATAACTGATTTTAATCTATGATTTTCTGCTTTATCAGATACATTAAAGTTTCTAATTGAAACATTTAAACCTCCTATACTGTTCACGTTAAGTGTAACAAATATACCAGGACCCGCAGCAATAAACATACCAGGTAGATCAAATTCTGAATCAGCAGGTGATCCATCCATTAATTCTTTATTCCACTTATCATTAAAAGTAATATCTTCAAAATGATTATCATGTGTATCTTTAGATCTTTCTTTTATACTATTTAAAAAACTATCAACATCATCAAGACTCATTGTATCTGGAGTAAGTGTAACAATAGCATATTTACCATTATCTAACTTTACAAGAGCATTATATTTACCTTTTAAGTTAGGGCTTTTAGATTCTAATTTACTGTAAATAGATATAACCTCTTGATACAATTTTTTACCTGCTGGTTTAGTTGTATCAATATTATTTACTGGATTACCTTTTACTTTAGAATAAACCCACTTACCATCTTTGTTTTTGTATTTTGAAGGGTAGTTTCTATTGTAGTCCATAATAAAATATGGAGGTTGACCATCTACTGTAATATCTGAATAATCCGCTCCTTCTACATCTGTAACTACATATTTATAATCTAATTCACCAAACGTAGCTCCTTGTTCTCCTTTACCGGTTAACCTAGTTAATGCTCCTTCTGATAACGTAACTCCAATATCTTCAAGATCTGCTATATCAATAATAACCTCCTCTTGGCCTGATTCATCCAACGTTTTTTGCAAAAATTCTTCTATAGCATATGCTTGAACATAATTGTTTTTAATCTTGTCAACTATATTATCTATGTTATCACTTTTATATGTTCTAAATAAATCATATGCTTGTTGATTAGTTATTTGAAGTGGGTCAATAGTATTACCATTACCATCTAACAATACTACCGAACTTGAACCTTGAAAAAATCCTACAGTTTCAGCAACTAAATTACCCTCATCATTTATTTGTTCTGATATTATTTCAACATAAAGTTTTTGTTTTTGAATTCTTATACCAGGATTTTTAGGATCTTCTCCAAATTGAAACTGCTGAAGTTTATTTACATTAGTTTGTCTATCATCCCATTTAGGACCTCTTCTTATTTTTAGTTTTAATGCTCCCTGCTTTTCAGGACTTAACTCTCTTAGTAACTTTTGAAGTCTATCATTTGCTTCTTTTATTCTTTTTTCTTTATTTTTTATAGCAAAATCATACTTTGGAATAATTGAAAGAGGTTCCCTAGTTAGTATCTTAGATATTCTTGTATCATCATCAATAGTCTCATTCTCAACTAAAGTCCAATTATTAATAAAATCATCTACTTTAATAAACTCTTGATCACTTTTCTTTTTACTATTTGGATCATATGCAGGTCTTAAATGTATTCCCTTCTTAGTTAGTTTATTACCATGAACCATAAACTTATCACCCGTTTCATTATTCTGTACAATATCACCTTTCTTTAAAGATACTTCTTCATTAAGTTCATATCCTTCTTCTTTTTTATCTTGTCTTACTTTTTGATTTCTAGAATTAGTTGCATCTTCTACTGAACCATATACATCATCATTAATAGGATCACCATTGTTATCTACAATTCTATACATTTGTACGTCCCCTTCTTCTTTTGAGATAGTAGTTTGTTGAACATTTAAACCAGAAGAATGACCTTTTCCTTTTTTATCTACAACCTTTTTTCTTTGTGTATTTTTTTTAGTATTATATTTTTTAGGAATTATCTTTGTAGACGTACCAGTTATTTGTTCAACTGTTGTATCAGTTAGTTTTAATATACTTTGAACATTATTTGTGTCTTCATTAGCCATTAACCACTCATTAAAATCAGCCTTTTCCCCTTTTGCAAAGGCTGGTAAAAATACTTCTTGATTTAATTTCATAATAGCAAAAGCAACTTTTCTTGCTTTCTTTGAGGCAGTGCTATCTAGCCAATCTCTTTCTGTCATTGGAGTTCCCTTTACACCTCTTTGATAGGTTCTATATTGTTTTTTTAAGTATTGTTTACTTAATGATACACCAGATTCAAAATCTATTTTATCATCAACAATTTCTCCTGTTTCTTCATCTACTTTAGGTGTAAAGTTATCATCATAGTTATATTCATCATCTCTTATATCTTCAAAGTCTTCTTGTTCTTCTACATCAAAAGACTCACTTTCTTTTTTACGTGCTGTATTTTCATAAACACCTATTATGTTTTCTATTTTATCAGCAAGCGCTTTATTTTTTGGATCAGTAAATATAATTTCACCTTTTTTATTAAAGAATGTGTGTGGCATAGGTCCTTCACCTTTTAACCATTGTTCAACCTCAAACATATCCGGGTATACTTCAAGTTTAGATAAAGCATTTAAGACATTATTTTTTTCAGTTTGATCAACATACTTTTCTATTCTTTCTCTAACTCCTCTTTTGTTCTCTTCAAAAGCTTGTTTAAACTGAACTGTAAACTTATCAGCCATGTCATTCAATTTACCAGGAGACATTATATACTGTATAGCTTTATTATAGTCTTCAGCTCTTCCGTTTAGGAATTTATAGTCTACAATTTTAAGAAGCGTCTCATCTATTTTATCAGAATTAATAAACTCATCATTAGTATTTGCTACAAATTGTAAGAATTTTACAAAAGGATCTTTTAAGCTTTTTATATTCTGTTCATTAAACATTCCAAAAGGTTGACCTGGTAAACCTTTAAGTTTTGGAATATTAACCTGCTGATCACTTAACACTCTTTCTCTAATTTCAATAATTACTTTTTCTTGAATAGACTGTTCTTTTTTTCTTTGAGCTTCTTCATCAGGTGTTTCTCCTTCTTTAGGTACAAATACTGGAGCTGTTTTCTCAACATTTTTTGGATCTGTTAGTACTCCAAAATAAGTTTGTAATAAAGCTAACCTATCTATTTTATTTTTATTTATGTCTTTTTGATCTTGTGTTGTTTCTCCTTCAGTTTCTCCAAAAAGTTTTATTTCTGTTTTTAAAAGATTAATCTCATTTATAAGATCATTCATATTGGTTAGCACATCTAAATCAGATCTTGATAAATTAGCAACAACAGGATCTGCTGCCATGTCTTTATACATTTGATTTGATCTTTCTAAAGCTCTTTTAAATGTATCTCTTGTAAATAATGCAAGCATCTTTGCATGATTAAACGCTGCTTGTTTAATTACTTCTTCATTCCACTCTCTAGATTTTACTTCAAAATCAGAAGGATTATATGGGTTTATTATTTCGTCATTAAGTTGTTTAAATGACTTTTCTAAACTATCTAGATTAGTCATCATACTATTTATACGTTCTCTGGTTTTACCACTTTTAATTTCTTCTGCTGTAGCATTTGGAAATGCCTCAGCTAATCCTTGATCATCTAGTTTAAGAAAGTCTTCTAGTTGGGAACGAAACTCATAAGCTTTACCAGAACTTAATACTGTGTGTAAATGTTGAAATATTCCTTTATCTTTTGCATCCATAAAGTTTAATACAGATCCTGCCATAGATGCATCAAACATTTCTTCATTAGCCATTTTTTGATTTATGGCATTAATCTTATCTGGAGAAAAATATTCTTCAGGATTTTCATATACTTCATTAAGTACTTTTACAGTTTCATTAACATAATCATTACGTTCTTTTTCATATTTTGCATATGCTTTTGGATCCATGTATTTTTGATACATCTGTGGTGCAAATTCAAAAACAGCTTTTTGTGGTCCTTGTACTAAACCACCCATTAAGAATCCTGACATAAATACTTCAAAACCTTGACCAGACATTTGAGATCCTAGTCCTGCTTTTATAGATGCATATTGTGCATCAAGACCCGCCATTCCTGGATCCTTATAGATATTACTATAATAATCTTTTGCACCTACTGCAATTGCTTCTTGAAATATTTCTTGAAAACCTTCAACTGAATTTGGTAATGTATATCTTAATAATTCACCACCAAATATTTTAAGATTACCATTAAGACCACGTTGTCTAAGTCTTCCTAATCTTGATGTACCACCGTCATAAAACTTTTTGGTACCTTTTTTACCCATTTGTTTAGCAGTGCTTTCTAATATCTGACTACCTACACCTCTCTTAGTAGCTTCAAGTGCTTTGTTAATTCCTCTAAATCCTCTTAATGCCCCATCAAATACAATCATGTTTGATGCAAATATTATAGGGAAGTTCCACATTAAAGTAGTAAATGCTGCTTCATCAGACTTCTCTACTATTTTTGCTATTTCATCTGCTGATGGATCGTTACCATTATTATTTGCTTTATAGTCAGCATAGTGTTCAGAAATAAAATCATTCTTTACCATTCCTGCTTCTAACTTACTTTCAGCTATAGCAAGATTAACCATTCTCATATCTCTATAAAATCCTCCTGCTGTTTTTGCAACTTTAGCAGCAGTACTAAGAGCCTTTGCTGTATTTTCAGCTGTTTTCCAACTCTTAATTGCTTTATATGTATTAGGTGTAAGTTTATCTGCTGTCCATAAACCAGCTCTTAACCAAAAAGATTTTGCGTCATCTGCATTCTTTACTGTTTTTAATAAAGCTTCTGATGCATTTTGTGCGTCTTTAATCTTATCTCCAACTCTACCTAATCTAGCAACGTTATATGCAGTTCTACTAGCTACAATTGGAGTAGCACCTCCAAACGTTCCTGCCTCAAGAGCAGCTAATGCAAGTTCTTCTACGGCAATGTTAGATAATATACCAACAGTGTAACCAGAGTTTAGCATTAAATTAGTTGCAAAACCACCAACACCTCCTCTAGTAGTATTTCCTATTCTCATTGCCTCAGCAAAATTATCAGCACCTTCTATATCTGCACTAAGATAGTTTCCTTGCATTGCATCACCAAGAGCATCATATGTACTCATAAAACCAGTACCAAATACTTTACCAAACTGTCCCCACATTCTTTGATTATCATCCCACCATGTAGAATTTTCGTTATAATACTCCTCATTATTTCTATAAGGATGAAAACCTAACTTATCAAAATTAGGGTGATTATAAAATCTATCAAAATTACTTGATTTAAATCCAAAAGTTTGAACATTGTTTGGAGTAAGTTTATCACTAGTAGTAGATGGTTGTGAATATACCTGATTCATTAACCTATCTATATCAGACTCAGAATTTTGAGTTTCTAAACTTTGAAACTTTTCTTCTGGAGATAAGTAAGTTGGAGTATACCCTGTATTTATATAACTACTTGCAGCATCCATATTAGGAGTCCATCCTGGATTTACTTGTGCAGCTAAAAAGCTCATGTCTTGATCACCAAACAAAGCTTGATCAACGTCAAAGTCTTGTGACAATTCTAAATCTTGTTGTGGTGAATCTGTTATTCCAGCAAATACATTAGCGTTAGGTGCTAATGGATCAACAGTTTCCTGTGGTACATTGTTTGGAACAATATTTCCTTCTTGTGTAATTTCCTCTGCCATACTATGGTTTATTTCAGATTTTTACTTTGGGTATTTCTATTTTTATTAGCTAAATTTTCTAGATGTTCTCTTTGAGTTCTCATCATTTCATCAATTTTTGCCTCACCTGATGGAAGCGCTCTAACTTCACCAGCAACTTCTCTATAGACCCATTCTTTATCATCATCTTGGATCCATGTTCCTTGTGTCATTTGAGTATATATTGTATTACCATCACTACCTGTCCAAGCTCTAACTTTACCACCTTGAGGTACAGTATGAATATATCCTCCATTATCTCTTATTATTCTTCTTGTACTAGACACATCCATATTTATTACGTCAAGAGGATTATTTATCATACCTTTATCTACATATATTGTAATAGTATTCTTATCATCATCAAAAAGTTTAGTAAGTAGATTGTTATCTATAGTAGAGGAGCTTCTCAGTTTTTTTATATAATCTTGATCTAACTGAAGTGTCCAACCAGATTTACCACCTAAGTTTTCATTATATGTAATAGATATGTTTGGCATGTTAGTAGCAGATGCTGGTTGTCTAAGATCTGTTCTTATTTGTCGTAATATTTGATCCATACCTTCAGACCATTCCATATCTGTTAATGCTCCTTTTACAATATGCATTGATGGATCTCCTAGTTTAACAACAACATTTGATTTATCTAATTTGTTAACTGCATTTAAAGCTATTGTTAATTGAGTTGCTATTTCTGGATGAGCATTTCCGTGTATATATGTACCATTCCAATTATCAGTCATTGCAATGCTTCCATCATTTATCTGATCTTTTAGCATAAACTCATTTCTTGCACTAAATGTTGGAAAACCATTACCTGCAACAGAACTAGTCATCCCTTGATTCATTGCATCATATAGACTATTATATGCTACTGTAGTCTTATCATTCATATTATTATAAGGCCTAGAACCAGCTCCTGGTCTCCAATCTTCACTACTATGTTTCACAACATGGTGTTGTAATCTTACAGGAAACTTTTTTCCACGTCCATCTGTAGCTCTAAAATTATTATAAAAGCTATTTGACAAATTATCCTCAGAAGAATCAACACCTTTTAGATAATTATCTATACCCTCTTGTCCAAATCTAGTATATTGAGATGATATGTTTTCAACTATTCTTAATTCTGACATATCTACTGCATAATTTTCTTTTAATGCTGATTTAATATCAGAAACACCTAATGTTTTTAAAACATCAGGAGTAAAGATGCCGGATAAGTATTGTTGATATTTTGCATAATCTCCAAAGTCTTCAACACTTTTTAATACTGCTGGTAAATTTGCATTATCAGCGTTAGCTTTAAACTTATCTGCTCCAACTTGCTGATATTCTGATAAATTTAACATTCTAAATGTTCCATTATCATTTTCAATTAATGGTGAACCATATTTATCAAAAAATTCTTTTAATGATGGATCTGCTTGTGCCATTATCATATCATAAGCAGACTTGTATGTTTTATTTTGTTTTTCAACTATGTTTAATACATCAGCTTTACCATTTTCAATCTGACTTTCTATCTGAGATATTTGTGTATTTAAAGAATTAAACTCAGCTGTACCTAACATAGGTGCAAATGCTCCTTCATCTCCTAAACCTACTTGATGATGATATTTTTGTAATACTTCTAAATAAAGATCTTCAAGATCTGTTTGACTTCTACCTGCTCCGTTAAGTAAATACTCTTTAGCTTCATTCCAGTGTAAAAATTTCTTTTCCCATTTACCGTCTTTATTAGTAGGGTTAGTATCTTTCATATATCCAGAACCATCAGCATAGGTAAACACTTCAACTTCAATACCTGTTGGATCTACGTCATAGTCAGCACTACTCCAAATAGAAGCTAACTGAGTATGCATTTGTTCAATAGCAGTAAACATTGGAGCATTAACATTGTCTCTCATTTTTGTATCTATGTAAAACTTGTTATCTCCCATAAGATCACCTGTATTTTCATATGAGCTAAGGTTTAATTCTGCATCAGGCATTCCGCTTTGCATACCAGGACCGTCAAGATTAAGACCTCCACCACCTTCAAGTGATTTTTTATAGTCAGCTAAAGCTTTAGCATCATTAAACTTTTGTTGTTGTTCAATCATTCTGTATTCATGATCTAACTTTTTTGAAACTAAAGGATTAACTTTTCTATCTGTAACTTTCATTGTAGTAGTAGCATACTCATTAGCAGCAGATAATACATCTTTATTAATAGAGTAATTCATATATGCTTGATAAGCAATGTTTCTCATTTCTGCAAGATCTTTATATTCTCTAGATATATCTAAAATAGTTTTGTTATCTTTTTGTATACCTTTATCTATTGCTGTAATAGCACCAAGAGTTTCTAAATAAGTTTGTTTTGCCTTAGTACCCGCTTTTGGATATTTTTCTAAATACTTTTCCCAACTATTTTTTGTTTGTGTTAATTTATCTTTTTGACTTGTTTCAGTTTTTATTTCATCTTCTATGCCAGTTTTACTTTGATCAATTATCTGACTTAAAATATATTTTTCAGCATTTTCTTTACTACCGTATTTTGTAATATTATTTTCATTTTCATAAAACTTTCTTGCTTTTACATATGCTGCTGTAGCATAACCTCTTGAAATAAGAGGATCATCTAGTATAGTTTTAGCAATAATATTTGCAGCAGGATTGTATGTTCCCATTACTCCTGTTTCTTTATCTACTACACCAGTTGGTCTATTAGTAATAACAGAGCCATTGGTCATTGTAGACATCCATACTCCATCTTCACTAAACACAACATCAGTCATTTCTAACTTTTTACCTTTACCTTCATAGTTCATTAGGTATTCAATACCTCTTTCAATTAAATCAGGGTCTTCAACATATTCAGGTAATCTTTCTGACATAGATTCTTCTAAGGATCCTGCTTTAAAATCTTGCATAGAAAAATTTAATCTATCTACACCATCTTGCCAATACTTATCTCTTTCTTTTGCATCAGGACTTTTTCTATATCCTTCTGCTTTTTGTGTTTCACCATTAAAACGTTTAGTAAAAACAATATCTCTTACTATTGTTTTATCTTCAAAGAATGGTTTAAATAATGCTCTAGCAGCATCAGCATTCTGTTGTAAAGAAAAATCTGTACCTGTAAGTTGTTGAATTTTAGGTACAAGAAGATTTGAATACTCATCTCTTTTGTGAATATTATCTTTATGAGATAAGTCAGCATGGACAACTTTACCATATAAATCATTTAAATGTTTATAATTGGTATTATATCTGTCTTGTCTTCTACCTAATGTATCTGCTAAAAACTTAAAGTCTGGTGTATATGCTTTAGTTTTAGCTATGTAGTCATTACTATTTGGAAGGTATGTTGCCATATTACAAAATTACTATATTTTTTTAACTTTTATTCATTTATAGAGTAAATTTTTAAAGTTTACTAAACTCCAAATATCCAATCTCTTAAAGCTTTCTTACTTCTTGCTAGCTCTTTTTTTCTATCACAGGAAGAACAACCTACTTCATTACCATATTTTACTTCTGTAGTATTTTCTATTTCTGTTTCTTCATCCTTATTATTAGTCATATTAGAACGTAACGGTGTAGAAGATGCTGAACCTTGTCCCATATATTGTTTAATACAATTAAGCATTTGATTTGTATTATCTTTAAAGCCCATATCGTTACATGCTGTTCTTGCATTTTGCATTGTCATTTGTTCTGTAGCTTTATTAGCATTAAGATCATCAGGATTATAAAATGTGTTCATATGATTCTGAGCATCATAGTAGTAATTAGGATTCTCCATATTTAATGCATATAACTTATCTGCATTATCCATTCTTTCTACTTGTGTATCTACAATGTTTGCATTATCTGCAGCCATTGTATTATCAAAATTATTTAATGCTGTTGCTACTCTTGTGTTATATTCATCTCTATTAGCTGAATTTGTAGCCATTGCGTTATTTAATATTTGAGACTTTCTTGCTTCACTGTTGTCAAAGATCTTAATGTTTGTATTTGCTACATCAGAAATACCTTTATTCATCTTATCACTAATTTGTCCCATATAGAATGAAGCATTTGCAGGATCAGCTTTTGCTAACTGTTGTGCCATAGCTAAGTTAGCTTGTATCATAGCTTGAGGATCTTGATATGCTACATCAGGAAGAACAGGATCTACATTTTGCCTAGTAGGCATATATAAATTTCTATCCCACTTTTGACCAATAGCATTTTGTAGTCTAAGATCATCCTGTGGGAAAGTCATATAAGGAGGAATTTCTCTATCTTCTGGTGTTTCAGGTTTTGTTTTACAACTACAAGTATCTAAATCAAATTCTTGTCCTTTACTTAAACATTCAGCAGCTATTCTTTTTTGTTCTGCTTCATCACATTTTATATCTGTAATAATTTCTTCTTCATGTACTTCATTAGTAGCAGAACTATATTGTCCAGCAGATGCCATTCCTATTATACCATCAAGATCTGACATTGGTAAACCAGTTCTTTCATCTATGTGTCTTCCACCTTTATGCTTTCCTCCTTTTAAATCTAAAGTAATATTACCAAAAAATGCATCTGCTTGATCTAAATCTGTTTCTGTACCTTTTAGATCTTGCATTGCTGTAAACATTCCTTGGAACATTTTAGCATTTTGTGCATAGGTATCACCTTCACAATCACCCCAACCAAACTCTTCACATATAGCTTTATATCCTCCTGATTTAAAGTCAGTTGGGTTATAACCTGCATGTTTAGCTTGGAGAAGTTTATCATTCATATCCATATATGCTGTAAACAACTCTTCTTCTGATTTACCTGATACTGGTTGATTAGCTACTATTCTTTTTAAATCTTTAACACTAAGATCACCAAGCTTCTTTCCATCTTTAATAGATTTTTTTATTGCCTCTATACCACCTGCATTTAAAACAACATCATCCCATTGTTTTTCAAGAGCCCTATAACCTTCAACCCATGCAGTTCTAACATCTGCAAAATCTTCACCCATAACATGATTATAGAATTCTTGGTGTGCAGCTCTACCTGCTTCTCTACCTTTATATTTATCTGAATCATGTGCATTCTTATGATTACAATCATCACCTGTACATATAGGTTGTCCTTTTTGCATTTGTGGTAGTTCCATGCCATCTCTTGCCATCATCATACCTGCGCCTTGCATAGCAGGATTAGAACCAGTATACATTGAAGGATCTGCAATCTGCACATTTGGCATAGATTGATCTAAGTCCATTATTGAACCTGCTAATACATCTTTTCTTTGAACACTTCTCATTTGAAGCTCAACGTCTCTCATTTGTGCTTGGAGATTATTTATTTGTTTTTCAAACTCCTCTTGCGCTTTCTTTTCTTTAAACATATGAGGATTTGCTTGATGATACTTTATAGCTGCAGAATGCTCTTGCTGCATCATTTCTAATTGTGAACCAAGAGATCTATACATAGGGTTACTTGTATATGATGGAGTTAATGGATCTAACTCAATCTCATTTGATCTACCCATAGATATACCCATATTATCTTGTCCCCCATAAACAAATCTTCTTAGTGAACCACCTCTACTCATTCCTGGTAGTCCAAGAGGATTTTGATCTCTTACATATCCTTCAGGAACTCCCATTGTAGGAACCATTGGTTGACCTGTTTCAACACCCATTTGTCCAAATAGTGGATCTTTAAAGCCAGCCCCTAAATCTCTATCTCCATGTATTGCATCCCATTCAGCTTTTATATTGTTAGTTGATTCAAACATAGCTTCTGATCTAGCATCTGGTCCACCAGTATTTCCACCTCCTTGCATTTTGGGCATATTACCATAAGGCATGTTAGGTAAATTTTCATGACCTGGCATGATTCTTGTGTCTGTATCAGGAGCTTTCATTTTGTCAAGAGCTTTAGTCTTATAGCTCTCATACATAAATTTAACTTCTTTTATATCTTTTAATCTATATGCAAATCTCCACTCATCATATGTACATAGTTGATTCTTACATTTTGTAGCTAAATCAAATTCAACCTTAACTTCTGGTTCTTCTTGTAAAGCTTTACCTACTCCTGCACCAGCAACTGCACCAGCTGATTGAGCAGGCACTTCTCCTTGAGTTTGATAAGGCATTAAGTCTCCACCATACTTCATACCAGGACCTTTATAATTTTTATTTGTATCAGCTGCATGTTTCATTGCTGCACTAGGTGGAGGATTTCCATATGCTGGACATGGTGGATGATCATCTTCTGCTGAATTATCCTGTGGCGTATTCTCAACTGGAGCAACACTGTAAGTAGATTTTTTAAATCCACCAAATAATAACTTATCTAACTTTGTTGGATTGTTTGGCATACCACCCGTTACACCACCAGCTGCCATTTGTGGAGGAACCATCATACCTTGTGCTTGCATATCAGTAGGAGGTTGAGGTGGCATCATACCTTGAGGAGGCATTCCTTGAGCCATACCTTGTTGTGGTTGTTGCTCTGGATTCTTTTCAGCATTAATCTGATCTATCTTTTGTTGAAATTGTTGAGGGTCTACACCTTTAGCCATTAAATATGGAAAAGCAGCTAATGGTAAACCATTCTCAAAATCTTTTTTAGATTCTTGGATAAATGCTATCTGAGATAACATTATCTTATTTTTATTAATCATCTGTTCTGCAGTTTCAACTGCAATCTTATCAGATGTTTCATCTTCTAATGTTTCTATATATTTATTTAAAGGAAATTTCTTAGCAGCTTTAGCAGGAGTAATTCTTTTCTTTTGTTCAATTCCTAAAGATTTCATTTCATCTTTAGTTAAAAGCATTCCTCTTGTGTCAGAGTAAATAAAACTTTGGTCTGGTAAACTTAAAGGAGTACCTCCTTCATTATGTCTTTTACCTCCTATGTTATATAATTCAAATACTCCATCTCCTGACGTGTCAGTTAATGCTACTTCACCTTTTTCTGCTTCTAAATTAGCTGCTTCTCTATCAACAGGCTTTAATGTATTGCTAGAAGTAGCACCACCAGCAGCATATGTTTTTATAACTTTACCGTTTCTTACAGTAAAACCTTTGGGTAATGAATTTTTATTTATTTTTATTTTTGCCATAATTATATAATTTCTATATCAGCACCTGCTTTTATTAGTTCTTGTAATAATTCATAATCTATTTCTACTTCAGTTCCATACTTTGCTACCTTATCTATTTTAGGTTCATCTTTTTTCTTAGCTATAGTAGAAGGTGCAGGTTTTTCTGTTTTTGGTAGAGTAGTTTCTTCTGCTTTAGCAATTAAAGCACTTGGACTTTTACCGTCCTTTTTATCTGGAGTTACGGCATCAGCAACTTGTGTAGTCATACTTCTACCATCAGTAACACCTGCATATTCAGCGGCATCCTTTGCTACTGAAGCCGCACCTACTGCTATTCCAGCTCCAGGTATCATTGAGGCAGCATTAATTGCCATATTTTCTGTATGCTTCATTGCTCCCTCTGTATCTCCTTCATAAGCAGAATAACCAGCTCTAGCACCAGATGTAGCTGTATTAACAGCATCCACAACATTACCTACAATAGGAACTGTACCTGCTGCTGACATAGCTGTTTGTGCATAATCTAAACCTTTATTTATAGGAGTTTTAAAATCAGTTTCTTCATACCAATTTTTTGCTTTATCCCACCATCCGTCTTTTGCCATTGGTAAATGACCACCATAAGCCATTTTAGCCATTATTTGTTTTTGATATGCAATAACTTCAGGGCTATAACCTATCTCTACATTATAAGGATTAGATCCTGTAAACTCAGCTAGTGCTGCATAGTTAACATTATCTACAACCGGTTGTGCCATACCCTGTCCACCCATTTGCATTATTAATGGAGCCTTCATATTATTACCAGAATAGATTTCATCTACTTTCTCATTAGTAAAGCTATCTCCACTATTAACATCATGTATTCCTTGTGAAGATTCCTGAACCATAAATTGAGATTCAGCATCAGTATTTTCTGTTTCAGCCTTTGTTTGAGCAGCATCATTTGCCCATCCTTCTAAAACAGCATTACCAAAGTCTGCCCATTTAGTTACAGCTCCTGATACATCACCATATGTATTTATAGCTCTATCTACTATACCTGTTTTAGTATTAGCTTTTACTCTATTAGCAATATTACCATAACTTGAGTCAACTACTCCTGAATCAGCAACAGTAGTCTCATCCATTTCATTCATTTCTTCTTCAGTCATGTTTGCTTCTTCCTCATCAGTAGTACCGTCACCTTCTGGACTTCCATCTGGTGGTGGAGTTGCATTTGCGTCAGGATTATTTGCATCATTGTTAGCATTTTCATTTGTTTCATCTACAGGAACTTCTTTCTTTTCTGCATTATTATCTTTTGGAGGATCACTAGGACCATCAGATTTATTTTTATTATCCTTATCTTTTTCTCCTTCATCTTGATAGAAAGGTAGTGCACCTCCATTTCTGTAAAAGTTTAACTTGTCTGCACGTTCTTGATCATCTTGCATTAATAATTTATGTAACCATTCTCTATTTAATTGTAACTTTCCTGCTGGACCTAAATTGCTTTGATGATTTTGATCTTGTCCTATAACGTTTCTGTACATCCAACTATTAGCTAAATCATTTTCAATACGTAAACTATCCCTAGTTATTGCATTTTGTAATTCATTAGCAGTAAAATTCCCTGTATATGGAACAACTGATGTTCTTGGAAAATTAGGAGTGTACTCTAAAAAGTCATGTACTTTTTCACCTTTATCTTGATATTTGTCAAGTTGTTTTTGACCACCGTATACAAACATTTCTAATCCCATACTAGCTTCTTCTCTTTCTTTTCTTAATCTATTTTTTCTTTCCTGATTTCCTTCTTGAGTTTTAATAACTTTTGTAGCACCATTAGTATATTTAATTGTTGTAGTACCATCACCATTATCAACTCTACTTTCTTCTATTAAGCCACTAGGATTATCATTTCCATCGTCATTATTATTATTATTATCTTCTTCTCTCTTTTCTCTCTTTATTTCTTCACTTGATTTTTTTATGACTTTCTTATTATCAGTATAATCATTTTCTGGATCATAATCTTCAATTTGTAAATTTGACATACCATCATCCATTATAACATTAGGATCTGCTTCAGGTCCTGTTCTTACTAAACTTGTTACATCAGCATCAGGATTAACTAATATATCAGTTACACTATAATCTTTAGTTTTATCTCTTGCTTTATCAAACTCTGTTCTATCATTTTCTGAATCAAAAGCTCTAGTTTTTGTTACTGTTTTAGTTACTGTTTTTGGATTTTCCTCACTTTCTGGTTCATCAGGATTGAAATTTGGATTATCTTCTGTAACTTCTTCTTCATATTCTACATCATCATAAGTTACATTTCCTGTTACACGGTCCATTGTTTGTCTAGAAGCAACATTAGTATTGTCTAAATGACCTTTTTCATTATATTCAGTAATTAAATTATCTCTATGATCTTGGAACTCATTAAATCTTCTAGAAGTATGCATTCCTTGTGTGCCTATAACATCAGATAGTTTCATGTCTTTATCACCAGACTCAATAAACTTTTGTAAATTAGCATCATCCCAATATAACTGTGCATCATTTGCATTACCAATCTTACTTGTATCAAGAGTGGTTTGTTTAAAGTCTGCTTTTGTATAAGGTTTGCCTGTTTTAGGATTTATTGACTGTCTTCCAAATCCTTTTATTGCTTGTCCTGTAGAACCAATTGCATCAGCTAAAAGACCCCATTTAGATGTTGGAGATAATTCATAATCAGGAGTTCCTTTTTTTGTTCCTTGTCCTAAATTGTGAGAATTAACAACATCCTCCATTTCTTTTTTACTAATCTTACCATTTTGATAATCTTGTATAGCTTTTTGCTTATCAGTTTCTGAAGACTCTTCTACTTTTTCTATACATGTACATGTAGCTGGATCTACTTTAAGTCCTTTCTTAGCACATTCAAAATATACAGATTTTTCACAACCTTCACCTTCAGGACTACCATCACCTTCTCCATCATTATCTTCTGCATTCTCACTTATCTGTTCACCACATGTGCTTTTAGTAGGACTACAACTTCCAGAAGAAAAATATTCTTCTCCTGCTCTTTCCCATCCTTCTGGACATATACATTTATTATCTACAGACTCATCAGTATAGTCTCCACCTCTCGTACCATCAGTTTCCTCACCTTCAGTGTTCTCTTCACTTGGAGTACCTTTTAAATATTCTTGATATTGTTCTTGTGCATTTGCACCCTTTCTATTTACTGGATCTTGTAGTACCCATTCTTTAAAGTCTAGTTTCTTATCAACAGTTTCTTCCTCTTCCACTGTTTCTTCAATAGGACCTTCAGTCTGATACCATGGTAATGCACCACCATTACGCATAAGATATTGATACTGATCCAAGTATGGATAAACGTCAAAAGTTTGATTTTTTATATTTTTTTTCTTTTTTGCCATTTTATTTCATTACATATATAATATACTAAAAATCAAGCACATTAACTAACTTTTAGTTAGTGACTTCATGTACTCTACTGTATCTAAACCTGCTTTTTTAGAATCTTGATAATAAACTCTATTAAGTTTATCATATATTCTTTTTAACTTTTTTTGATATGGTGTACCTTCTGCAGCACCACTTACGTGTGCCATATACAATGCTATCTGGTCATCTATAGGAATAACTTTATCATCTCCAAGTGTTACGTTTTTTACATTTGTATTTACATCAAGATCTTCAAATGTTATTTCTGGAGCAGAAGGAGGAGGTGTAGTTAATGCTTCTACATTAGGATCTGTTACTTCTTCATTAGGTATCATTCCTAGTGCGCTTAGATGTTTTAATCCTGAAGGTGATAATTTATCTCCGTTTCTATATTTTTTTATAAGTTTCTTTGTTAATTCATGAGCTCTTTGTTGATCATGTATTTGTTGAGCAATATCAATTATTTGAAAATTACCTGATCCATCTGCATCATCTTTATCATAATACACTCTATCATCTATATCTTTATGTTTATAGTTTACATAAGGTAAGTTTCTTCCTTTATCAAAGTCTTTTTTAATAGTATAGTTACCTTGAGGTGTTTCAATCTTTTTTTCAGAACCCATTTGAAACTTAGGTAAGAAAGCACCATTACGCATCATATCTGCAATTACACCATCTTGGTTTTTAAGAGCAAGCTTTTCTTTATTGTAAGGAGATTGTTTAACAGAGCCACCATACTTAGCCATCATAGTATTACTACCATCATCTATTTCATCATTAGATGTAAATGTATTCATCATATCAACAACTTGATTATCATCAAACTGCTCTAATAATTGTTTATCTTTTATAAACTTATCTGGATTTTCTTTTATATAATCTATATGTGATTGGTCAAACATAAAGTCTTCCTCAAAATTATATAAACCTGCTTTCCATAACTCATACCTTGTTGTATCTATGTCAGATTTAATTTCATAGCTTCTTGTATCATGAGGTATTTGTAAATTATTATCAGACCAAAGAAAATCACTTCCTTTCTCTCTAGTGATCTCTCTTTCACCCTCAGTCATTAAAAACTCTTGTGCAACGTTATCTTTAGTATTAGGATGATTAGCACCTAATGCATGAGAATATTCATTAACAAGAATACTATTAAATGGATCATAAGATAATTCATTATCTTCTGCCATTGTTACAGCTTGTCCTGGGTTTACTTTAACTATAGGATTTATATTACCTTCATCTTTATAATTAGGTCTTTTATAGCTAGATTGTAATCTATCAAATTTCTCCTGTAGATTCATCATAGTGAATATATTAGCATCTTCACTATAATCCCTAGCATATATCTCTGCCCATTCTTCTTCTCCACTAAAGTCAACTTCTGTATCTTCTAATCTTTTTAGTTTACCATCTCTTACTTTTTTCCATTCTTCTTCACCATGTAAATCTATTGCTCTACGTTTAAATAAATCACTATTTAAGTAAGCTGTAAAATAATCTTTGACTTCTGAACCTTCCTGAGCCATAGGTATTTCCCTTACCATATTTGTATCAAACTTATGAAGACCTGAGTTAGGACCTAGAATAACATTATTAGCAAGTAAAGGCATGCTTACATCTGTCATATCTATAATTCCATCTGGTGTATGAATATCTAAGTATGGTCTATCCTTATAAGGAGAGTCATCTTTATATCCTTGTTTTGATATATCTTTTTGATCTTCCATTATCTCATTGAAATATTTAACTTAGTATTATTTAATCTTAATAACATTTTTCTATTTTCAGATTTAACTCTTCTTAGTAAGATGTGATTATAGTAATGTCTAAATTTCTTTCTTTGTGTTTGTGCTTTATTATAATTTAAATTAGCAGCATTAAGATTTCTTATATATCCATTCCATTGTGTATTAAACACTGTTTGTTGAGCTGCTGAAAATTCTCCTCTATCATTTGTAATATCCCAGAACTGGTTAAATCTATATTTTTGTTCTTCTTTACTATATAATATATCTATAAAGCCTCCACCAATTATTGGGAATGTAGATGCTAATACAGGATTATTTTTAGGTGTAATGTTTAATCTTAATAATCCAGATACTTGTTCTGTATTATATATTATTGCTTCATCAAAATTCCAATCTAAATCATGGAATCTATCTTTACTTTCATTTTGATATACATATGATTCTAACTGATATTCTAAACTTCTTATAGTTGTAACACTTTGACCACTATGTTCTATTAAGTCAACTTCCCACGGGTAGTCTATACCATAATAATTAGCATATAAATCAGTTCTTGTATTGTGTCTCCATATAGAAGATCCTTGTATTTGAGCTCTACAATTTTTACAACTTGCATTACAAAACCCAGGATCAATATATGTTAAACCATTTGGTGATCCATTAGAATCATATTCATAATCAAATAACTCTTGTGCAGTAAGACAAGGTGTACCATCATCCCATGATGTGTACGCACCGTTTGATTGTTCACATTGATTTCTAAATGTTCCTAAACTGTTATTACTACCATTACCAGTACAACCACAATTAGATTGACCACATACAGTATATTGATAATTACCAAAAGCATTTTGACCACAAGGTAAAACTAAATCATATCCTGTTGAGCAAACTTGACCATTAGTTAAAACTGAATCAACACAAGCAGAAGTACCTACACCAGCATCTGGAGTCATATTTATAAGAAGCAGATTTGTTAATCTTGGTACTGTAATTTGAATATCTTCACAACACTCTTCTTCAACTGGATCCCATGTATAGCCAGGAGGACAATTAATTTCTCCTTCTTTAGTTGTTAAAAAATGATTTATACTATTAAATGTTAAATCAGGATGCCAATCATGAAATGAAATCCATGCTTTAGATTTAGGATCATAGCTAACAGTCCATGAAGCATCTTCAAAGAAACTAGAATCATTTAATTGTATTGGTGATTTATTAGGAGCTGCTTTACTACAACCAGGACCGGATATTCCAGATAAACAATCAAGATTTACATAAAAACCTCCTTCACAATCATCAAAACAAATACAATCAGTTGTTGGTTCATAATCTTTTTTACTAAAATATATAATATCATTCATAGGATCATATACTGACTGTACACCTATTCCTGTAACTGGATTATCAGCAACTGAAGGACAATCTTCTACATTAGGTAATGCAGATATTAATCTTGATGGTAAATATTTATTAAACCACCATTTCATTCCTTGATCAGATATAGCTGATAGACCTTTTGAACCATATTGAAATATTTTTCCTTGTGCTTGAGATACATAAAATAATCCCATAGGTGTATTAATAACACTTCTTGCGCTTTCACATGAACCATACTCATGTGATAAATCTGAGTTTGCTACATTTTGAAATGCTTGACTAAATAAACCTCCGTCACCAATAATAAGTTTAGTACCACCTTTGTCCATATTTAATGCGTCTACACCTTGAAACATTTGTGGAGATATTGTTGGAAATAATATTAATGCACCTGTTTTATTAATAGGTTTAATTGTATTAACTGTAGATTTAAAATCTCTAAAGTTTTTACTAAGGAATATTCTCCAAAAGTCTTTATTAGCTTCTTTCTTTTGTTGTTTAAGTTTCTTTAATGTTACACCACCTGTTGGTAAAGAATATATTAATCTCTTAGGAAACTTTGTTAAACATGTCTCTGAAACATAAGGGTCATACCATCTAGGTTGTATTTCACCAAAAGATGTATTCCAAAATCTTTTTTGATTTAATGATTTATCATATTTATAATAATTATCTACATCTTGAATTTTAGCATCAAACATAGTATTTATATCAGTATAATCTAAATAGTCATAATGACGTGTAGTTATACTATCAGAGTAATCTCTATGTGCTACATTTATTTCAGATTCAACAAAGAAATCTTGTACACCATTGTTATGTGTATACATATAATGTTCAGTAACAACAAACACACCACCACTATTATCTGTATCTGTAGCAGCTTCATAAGGTGGATCAGGAGTTTCATAATCTACATTATCAAAACTTTGAGGAATAGGAGTACCACCTGATATATTAATTTGAAAATCAGCTCTACTTTGGCCTTCATAACCTGTTGATGTACCATCACCACCAATATATGAAAATAATCCTCCTTTGCTTCCTGAATTACCTCCTTGTATTGTGTGTATATTATACTTAAGTGGGAATGTTGAACAAAGAGTTGATGTTCTACTTGTACCGCCATGTACTATTGTTACAGTATCAAAATTTTGTTTAGGTAGTAGTTGATTAACATTAGTTGTTGAACCACCACTAGGTATTGGATTAGGAGTTACATTTCCAGGTGGTTTTAACCATGAGTATCTGTTATCAACTACATATTCAAAACCTCCAGTATTCCAATTATATACTGCAGCTAAACCAAATACAGAAGCTTCTAATGACATAGTTTGATTTACATATCCTGGTTTTTCAGTACCAGCACTTCCTCCTTCTATACTACTTCCAAAATTTTGGGCATTTGGAGTTCCATCACAACCTCCATTAATTGCATTATTTTGATAATGTCTATCAGCTTGACCTCCTATTCCATTAACCTTAAAAAAATTTTTATCAGTTAAAGGTCCGCTTATTGCACTACCCGCTCCATTTTGAAGTTCACCTCTTTTATATTCTCCACTTATTACACCTTGCACATCTCTAACATCTGTTGGGTCATCTGGATGTGTTATTGTTATAACATCTGTAACACCATTAAAAGAAACTACATTCTGAGTTGCAGATTTTATATTAACATTAATATTTACTACTCCCGTTAACTTAAGAACAGAATAATTTTGATGCCATTTATATATAGGATCACCATTAGCATCTGTAACAGTAGGCATTGTACCATTTGCTTGACCACCTGTTCCTAATACATTTCCTGATTGTGTCCAAGCTTTTGCTTGATCATTACATGTAGTTGCTTGGAATGTTATATATGAATCTACCCAAGCAGCACCACTAAGAGCTCCTGTATAAACAGCATTTGCATTTGCATAATTATTAAATAGATTACCATTATTAAGAGGCGGAAGTGTAGAATCTGGTTGTATACAAGATGGTAAACAAGGATTAGAACCTGTATAACACGGGCCCAGTGTATTCCAACAATCATTACATGTACAGGATACTCCATCACCATCTTCAGGAAGTTCCCATGCACCATTTGCCCATGTATTAGCTGTTTCAATTACATGAGGTGTATAAAGTCCTGGACCTCCAGCACCAGGTGTAGAATTAGTATTTATACTATCAATAAGTAATTCATTTGTAGTATCATAACTTGCTGTTATTCCACCTGTAGGAGAATTATTAGGATCAAAATTACCTGCTCCTGAAAATGTAGCGCTACTTCCTTCACAAACAATTGCACCAGGTCCATCAAGATGGTATAAATCTCCAGGAGTATGTCCTCTCCAGTCAAAAGTAAGATCAGTAATAGGTTTAATATACTCATCCATTCTAAACTTATTAGAATCTAACCAGTATCTTGGATAAGGAACATTAGGATAATTCTTATAATCCCAAGCAATTCCGTCTGGTTCACCATCTTTTAGAAAGTCCCAGAAAAAAGGCATACTAGTTTTTTCAGTATATCTGTTTATATATACATCTCCACCCCAATGAACTTCTGACCATCCACCATTAGTAGTAATTGTTGTTCCAGCAACTAAAGAATCATGACTAAAATAATTACAATCACCACCTGCAGGTTGCATTAATATATTATCTATTTGTCCATATTGGTTATCTATATTTACTTTTAGTGCTGCATAATTTACTGCAATAGGTTTACATGTTTGTACTCCTGGTGAATACCATGTAACTGTTGCACCTGTTCCATCATCACGTGTAGGATTTTGGCAATCATTACATAGACCATCACCAATAGTAAACTTAGAAAAATCATTACCATTAGGATCTAAAAGACCACCATAAGTACCATCTATTACTGTTCCACCTGGACCTGTACTTCCAGCTCCAGTTAAATTTTGTGTGCTTAATACTACTGTTGATTGTCTTCTTAAATTATTAATCATCACATTTCCTGGAAATGCAGAAAACGCTTGTTTTATATATCTTGCATCTTCAACATTTCTTCTCCATGCAGTATCATCCATACCAAAAGGTTGCATTATATCATTAGAAACATCTGCACCACTCCATGTAAGAGGAGGTAATATAACTTCTTCATTATAAAAACCGTGAGATATATACTTATATACATGATCTTGATATGATACAAGATTTCTAATGAGATCTAATATTTTATCACCACCCGTAGCAACATAATTAAGGAATGCAAATATACCTGTAATCATTGCCATAAGTCTTGGAACACCTGTAAAGTCTGTCCCTCTCATTGTTATTGTCTTTTCACTACCTGATGCAGCACCTGTTAATCCTGTTGCTCCACTTTCAGCTGCGTTAAATGCTGGTATTGCTATTTGTTTTGCATCACGTCCAAAACCTAAAACAGTAGCACCATCAAGAACCATATCTAAAGCTCCTTTTGCAATATATGTTAAACCCATACCTACTAAGTGAAATACAGAATTGGCAAGAGATAAACCATTACCTACAATAGGAAATGGAGATAAAGCTGTACCAGAACCTAATGCTTTTACATCAGACATACCAGCAGGGTTTTGTCCTGCACCTGTTATTGATAAATCTTCTGGTCCTCTCATTTGGTTAATTGCATAACCAACACCAATAATAGCTGCTACAAAAACAGCTCTTTTCTTTATAAGTTTAAATCTAGGATGTTCTTCTGATCTTTTAAAGTTTCCTAATTGTTTTCCTCTTATTGTTTTATATAATTTTATTTCACTAGGATTTAAAAACATTCTTGAAAACATTGTATCTGGAGAATGGAATGTAAAATAATCACGTGTTATTTCACCTAGCCCTCTAGTATCTGTAGATGAATGTTTAGTTGGATCTACTAAGAAGTTATCTTCAATACCATCATACCAGGGTCTGTTTGAAATTAACTCTCCTTGATTTCTATTTAAAAGATAAGGATCCGTATGTAAATCATTATATGGATAGTTAGGAAATACACCCCATGATCTATCAGCTTGTCTTGGTCCATCATCACTGTATAATTGACTTGTTGTAGTATCTCTTTCATAGGTAAACATATTTCTAATAATACCTTTTGCTAGAATAGATTTATTACCACTTCTACTTCCTGTTAATATTTCATAACCAACTATCCCTGGAATAAGTGTTCCATTATTATCTACTGGTGGATATATGTTATCAAACTTAGCTCCTAGTATATTTATAAACTCTCCTGTTACACCATTAACTGTTGGACTTAAAAGTGCTGCATCAGTTCCTAGTAATGTTTCATCAGGAAACTTATGATGTCTAATTGGTTGACCACATAAGTCATGATTAGGTATTCCTGTAGTTGGATTTACAGTACCATAATTAGACCAAGCATGTTCACTAGAATTCCATCTTATAGGATCATGTGGATATAACTCTGTAGATTGCCAGTAACCCATATGACCTTCACCCGTTTTAACACCGCCAAATTTTTCATCTTTTATATCACCAATATCTCCTGCTGCAATTGAGTTAGCTGTATTTATACCTTCAAAATAAAGTTCTTGAGAACCATTTGGAGCAATGTTAATTCCAGTTACATTAAGTGGATCATTTGTTTGTAAAGGAGGATTTGGAACATATCCCGGTAAGTTTGAAGCAACATCACCCGGTGGTTTACCTGGAATGTGATATGCTTTAGATTTATCACCTGTATTATATATCCATCTTATAAAGAAAGCATACTGTTCATCCCTCATAAAAGAAGGCTTGTTACCTCCGTTTGTATAATATGTTGAAGGGTATCTCCATGACTCCCAATGAGCATGTATTAAGTTTGCTAATGGTTGATAATTAAAATCAAACTTTTCTGTAGGTTGTGATCTAATTAAATAATCATTAACAACATACATCCCATCTGATTTTTCATATACAGGATTTCTTACTATTAATGCTAGGTCAGTTAAAACTTCTAATCTACCATCAATATAATCAATGTTTATTGTTGTTTGTTCAGTGCTATAATATCCAACAATTCTTGTACTAATAGCATTGTGAGTTTTAAATCTTATTACAAGTTGAAAGTTATCAAAGTCTTTATCAAGATTACTAATATTAATATCTAATGAACCTGAAGGACCACTATGATTCCATAATGATTGTAAGTTTGATATACCAACATAATCACCTATAACTTGATTATCTAATGTATATGCAATAAAAGCTTGATATGTACCATTAACTAAAGATCCTCCTTCTTCTGCTTTTGATAATGTTATACAAGGTATATCCATGTAAGGAGCTAGTCTTATAGCATCACAATCTAAATCTGTAGTATATTGTACATCACATGGATCTATAATAGGAGTAACAGGTTTATAAGGAACATTATCTAAATTTAAAACTCTTGAAGGGTTTAAAGCATCATCCCAATATACTAACCATTGACAATCATAATTTTCTTTTGAAACACCAACAATTAAATGATCAGTACTAAAGTTAAGACATCCGTCATTTACAATAGGTTTATACTCACATCTGCTGTCATCAAATCTACCAATTTCTGAATTTATATTATCAGTAGAAAAAATAGCCCATATATCTCCATATAAATGAATACCGCCTATTATTTTATAAGGTATAGTGACACATTGTAAATTTGCAGGTTCATTTCCAATAACACCTACATCACCATCAATAGAATTATTTATAGCATTACGTGCATGATTCCAATTTTGTTTGGACATGTAACTTGCATCAGAATCTTTTATCATCCCTTTCGGGGTTAAATTAGTTTCTGTTGTAGAAGTTGGTTGATTTTGTTTTTTCTTTGCCATGGTTATCTATGTGGTGCAGTGCTTCTAAACATATCATAATAATTATGATACTGCGCTCTTCTGTTAACTTCCCATATTTTTCTATATTCAGCAAAGTTAGGTGTATTTACAAAACCTAATGCTGTATTTCTAGCAGCTCTTAATTTCTGCTCAATCATTCCTATTTGATTAACCACATTTTCACCATCAAACATCATGTTTTCTAGTATTCTTTGTTTTAATGCATATTCATAATACTCATTACAATATGGATGATCAAGAGTTAAAAGTTTACCTGAACTATCTTCCATTGTTCCTTGATAATTTATATATACTTTTCCTGAATTAAAATTAGTTAATAAATAACCATCTTTAATTTCTGCTGTATCAGCAGCTCTTGTAGATAAGTTAGGACAATCACAATGTACACCCTGAAGACTAGATATTCTTAAAGGAAGAAATACTGAATATTCTCTCCATTGTTCTGGACCTACATATTGTAATACTACATATTGACTATTATATGTTGTTGTTCCCTTAGTTTTTGTTGGACATGTTTGTATTACACAAACGTCTTTACAGTCTTTAGGGTCAAGACACATATCACCTCCTCCTGGATCAGGAGTATATTTAGGTTGTGTAGTATCAACATGTGTTCCTGATGGTAATGTATTATTTACTTTATACTTTCCACATATTGATCCAAAATTAAGAACATTAAAGTTTGATGGAAGTTTAGCTTTTTTATTTTCTACATCTAGTACTGCATCATTTGTTCTTTGTATTCTAAGACCTAAATCATAATTTACTCTTTGTACAACTTTAATTAATTGTTGAGGTTCAATATGACCCTCAAGATTATAAGTTCTAAAATCTATCTTAACGTCTTCAAGAAGTTGGTCAAATGTCCTATATTTATGTGATACGCTCATTATCTATTTGGGTTTTGTTTATTATCTGAATCTTCTCCAGGAATTTTCATTGTATTAAATGCAACATTTAAGATCTGACTTTCTATTTCTGAAAATAAAAACTCAGGTATATAAATTGTTTTTAAATACATAGGAACACAATCATCTTCTGTATCACATGTCCACTTTGATATATCTCCTTCAAACACACCTTCTAATTTAATAGCATCCCAATCTACATTTGGTAAATATAAATATTCATTTAAGTACCAAAAATATTTAGTAGTATTATACTTAAAAGATGTACTTCTTGTCATAGAAGCATATGTAGAAGGATCAGTAGGTTCTATTTTTATACTACCGTCTATTGATGTTACACTTCTAATTAAAGGTCCCCAATATCCTTCCATAAATGTTGGAAGTTTGTGTTTGGTCCTCATAATTGTTGAACCACTTTCTATCCCTACACATCCTGCCTCAACCTTATCTATCTCAATAAGCTCAATAAAATTAAGAGATTGCCAAACGCTATTAAACTTCATAAGCTTATTAGCATTATCTTGCCTTCTCATTAACAGTTGTGCATACTTTAGTATAAGACTGTAGATATATCTATCAGTCATAAATGCATCCTGAACCTCAGCCTTTAATTGACCTCTTATTCTTGAGACGGCTTCTCCTATAGTAGTCATATCTATTTTCTTTTATACATATCAGCCACTCTGATCTTCTTTTTCATTTTGATGTACTTCTTCCACTGGGTAGGATATATCTTAGCTACAGCACGCTTAAATTGTCTTATAGCAGTAAACTGCCATAATTCTCTAGTTTTGAATCTGTACTTAGGAGAGTAGTTAGTATAAAATATCTTTCCTACATTACCATCAGTATCCCAATTCTTATTTTGAATTACTTTACCATACTTCTTAGATAAAGAATAATCCATATTAACCTTCTTTGCTGCAGGACATGTTCCTATAAATAAATATCCTAGTGAGTCCGGTAATTCTACCCCATCTCTATTATCTATAATATTTTCCCAAATCAAACCATTGAATGTTTTTATAACATTTTTTAGTTTAGTATCATCAACACTAGAGTACATAGGGTTCTTATCTTTAAACTTATTCAATGTTTCAGCATTCAATAAACTTAAAACCTTTTCCCTATATCTAGGTTTACTTAAATCCGGTGACTTATAATTGTTAATCATATTCCTTACACTATAATTTACAAAAAATTAGAGAGATATAAAAGTTTATTGAGGTGAATATGACAATTCACATATTTCACCTTTATTTGGAGAATGTAAAGAAAGTACTCCAGATCTTCTAGATCCTACAAACTTATTATGATAATGGTAGTAATCTGTACGTGAAAGACTTGGAAGAATTTTTAGCATAAAGCCTGTCTTTTCATGCTCAGTAATATATTCTATTTTCTTTTTGTGATGGTAATGACCTGTGTATAATGTTCTATATAATGTTTTACCCCATTCTCTTGGATACTCCATAGAGTATACCATTAATGAATTTTTAGTATTAACATCTCCATGTTCAAAAGCAAAAAAGTTATCACCGTATACATATACCTTTCTTTCAAGATATACAACATCCCATATTATTTTTGGATCATCATAACATTTAGATAACCCATGTGCTAAATGAAATGAAGATAACCTATCATGATTACCAGGGATATATACTACTTGTAATTCATCACAAAATTGTTTAATATAATTGATACTCCATTGTATAGCATTAAATGCCTGCATGTAAGCCTCTGTAGCAGTCTTACAGTTGTCTAATGGTGTTCCACTAGTGGTAGTACCACTCCAAGTATCCATGTTGATTAGATCTCCTCCTACTACATAGTATATTTTTTCTAAATGATGAGCACTTGTAGCTCTCTCAACTAGATCAATAATTGTTTCTTCAAAATCTTTATCTATAGTTTCATTTCCTTCTTTACCAAAATGTATGTCTTGTAATGATAAAACTCCAGCCGTTTTTGTTCTACCTGGAGTTTTAATTCTTTTTACTTCTTTATATTTTTTTGGTTTAAAACCTTTTAATAACTCAGCAACATTATCTACTTCATTATCTTTTAATCTTGTAACCATTGCTGATACTCTCCAATGATCACCCATTTGTTTATTCCAATAACTAGATAATTTCCATTGTGTTATATCTATGTTTAATATATCAATTATTTCTTCAGGTGATTTAGGTTCAGAAGAACTTACTGTCTCCATTTTTGCTTCACCTTTTTCTAAATTGTACTCATATGATGTTGATGAGTTTTCTAATAGTTCTTGTGATCTGACATAATCTTTTAACTTGTCATAATCATCTACTGTAATTTCTAATTTTTCTGCACAGTATACAGAGTTTTTTTTCCATTTAAATGATGCTTTGATTCTTTCAATTAATGAGTCCATAAATTATTTTTAGTTATTTTTTTGGGCAAATATATAAAAATTTTTTTAATATAAAAAAAAAGAGACCCGGTGTTAACCCCAGGTCTCTGACAATTAAGTTTTGGAAAACCAATAAACCATCACTTTCTTGTTTTATTATTAAGGATTTGTAGTAACAAAAATAGATGCTGATGTACAACCTGTTCCTACACCTAATACACTAAACATATATTCTGTATTTGGTAGTAATCCTGTTACTGTATATGATGTTGACGTAGTAGGTAATGTTGGAGTTATGTTTCCCCAACCAGCTGCTGTTGGTATTTTAACTCTTATTTGTAATGCTGAAGCTGAATTACTTGTTCCAACTAAATCCCATGTTATTTGAACACTTGTACTATCCACAGTTCCTGGCATGATATTTAGTATTTCATTATTTGATGTAACACATGCCGGATTAATAACATATTGAACTAATTTTTGTAATGTTGCAGATAATCTTTCTCCTTTTTCAATTGTAAAACTTGTAGTACTTGATATTTCAAATTCTAATTTGCTTTCACAATTAGCTATACAATTTTCACAATATACTTCTTCACATTTTTCGTGACTACCATCTTTACAATCTCTTCCTGTATAACCACAAGGAGTACTTAAAGAATGATCAGCACATCCACATGTTAAGTTATTGCAGTTTGTTTGCCCACAAGATGAGCAACAGTTTCCGTTAGATGTTTTTGTAGCCATTTTTTTTTAATTTATTTTAACCTGCGCATGAACTAATTGGTGCACTCCAAAAAGGAGCTGTATCTGCTCCAGTTGTTCCACCTAAATATTGTGCAACTAATCCTGTACCTGGGCATACTGCATGCCAACTATTTGTTGTAAGTTCATAAGTAGTTTCAGCTACAGGTGCACTGTATGCTCTAACAGTATTATCAAACTCAACTCCTGTTTCATTCCATAAATCAACACAGTTTGAAGATGTTGCTGCATTTGTAACTGCTTGAACACAACCTGAACCAAGTGCATAAAATGTATTTATACTAACCATTCTTTTAAGTATACCGCTTGCTCCAGAATCTATTTGTAATTTTTCTACAGCACTCCTTAAATCAGAAATTAATCTCATTGCTGTTTCAAGAGATTGAGCTAGACTTGTTGGATTTTGATCTAAAGCTGGAATAAAACCAGTTCTTTTTGTAAGTGGTTGATCTAATGGTAAAGCATTAGTTGGTGTAACAGCTAATGCGCTTGCTATATTTACATCAGTACCTACAGCATCTGCAGTATGTCCATATGCTACTTCTACTTTATTTAATACAACCGCAACAGGTTGTTGAGCAGTATTACCTTTATCAACATACACTGATTGTAATGTTGGATTTGGATCACCTTTTGGTTGTGCTTTTACAGCAGCTACATCAGTAACTGCTTGCTGTATTGAATTAGTTAATGCTCTACTTTGTTGTGTATTTCCACATTCTTGATTCATCAAGTAAGTAAGAATTGATTCAAGAGTATCAGGATTAGTTAAATCATTTGTTATACTTGTTAAACATTCTGGAACACCTAAAGTACACTCATATGTATCTTTACAAGACCATATTCTACCACCTCCTGAACCTGATCCTCCTGAATTATTTATATTATTTATTATTAATTGAATTAACTCTGTTTCTGTAGTTGCAGGACCTCCATTTAAAGTTGTTTGGTTAATCTGATCTATGTGTATTCCACCTCCACTCCCATTTTGTAGAATTACAAGTTGATCACATAATCCTGCTATAACAGCACTAATGCTGTCTCCATTACATATATCTACACATGGTAGATCTGGACCTTGCCAAATTACACAGTTAGAAGATATTGGGTCACAAGGACCATTTTTCTTATTTATAGGAAGCATAAACTTTATTCTTTATAGTATAATATACAAAAGATTTATATCTTATACAATTATTTACTTTATTATTCTTTACTAACATCCACCACAAGCACATCCAGTACCAGATTCACAAGCTGCACATGATGAATACATTGTACCAATAGGGGAAGGTAGACAAACATTATGAACATCTAACGTACATGCTGCACTACAAAACCCAACCCAAATTTGTTCCCAATTAGTACTATTTGCACTTAGTAAATCTTCTACCTGTCTTGCATCTAAACCAGTAATATTTGGTTTTCCACCTGTCCCATCAAAACCATAAGTATTTATCAGTTCAGATCTTAGTTCTCCCCAACTTAGTGTAGAAGTATTATAATCTCTATACCATAATTGTCCTTGACCATTACTATCTGAGTCGTATATTGCCATTGCTGAAATTATCATTGGTTTGGCATGTGATTCTTGAACCATACTTCCTGATGAACCACTACCAATATTAAAACCACTTGTGCCAGCTGGTGACTGATAATTCATATTAGTATACACTGTATTTATTTGAGCACTACTCCACGCACATCCAAAAGAACTATTTGTTGCACTCCAGAAAAACCAATCATTAGCATACTCTTCAAGACTTCCACTTATAGCATTTGACCAAGCATATACAGCACTTTGATTATCATTCCAATCTGTCATAGCATAACTCATAGTTTGGCATGAGTTAGTAAATTGAGTTAACTGATAAGATCTACTTAACTCATGTCTACTAGAAAAATCACCTCCATTTCCACTAGAATTAGTAAGTGCATGACCTATTGCCCCAGATCCATCAAAACATGGATTACTAAATGGGATTGCTGTACATTCAAAATAAGCAGGTGGTGCTGCACAACAGCTAGTACAACTTGCTACTATATCTGTAGAATTATAATAGTATCCTGGATTTCCACCCCATTCATATGATACTAAACCATTAACTTCAAAAGACATAAAATTAGAAGCATTTGAATCCATACAACCTGCATATGTACATGCATCCGGTTGATGTGTATCAGCATTAACATCATATGTTAAAGCAGCTGGATCCATACATCCTAACATCTGACCCCCTCCTGATCCACCACATAAATCTGGATTATCAAAACATGCACTAAATTCATAATTCACATCTGTAGCGTCCATACAACCAGTACAATAACAACATGATCCATCATCATAAGTAGCATTCGGATCATAGTTTAATGCTGGTATACCATATTGATAAAAATTTGGTACTCCAGTACCAACTGTTCCTGAACCACCATTAATAACTAGTTCATGAGCTACTATACCATTTTCACATGGAACTTGTTGACTATAAGATATGCCGGCTGCATTTGCTGCATTTATCCACCAATTGTCTACTGTTACTGCACCATATGTTCCAAAATCAGGATGTTGATCTACATATCCATCATCAATACAACCACCTATTTCTACTGGTTGTTCTCCACAACAATTAATAGCATCTTCACAATCTTGTTCAGTTGGATGAGTTCCTGGTTGTCCACCATTATCTGATGCAGTAAGTACTCTATTACATTCACAATCAGTATATCCTGTACATTGAGGTTCATGACCTTTATAATATACAAAATTATCTTCTGGATCAGGATTATACATGTTAGCTGACCCATTTATATTATAGTGAAATTGAACAACATAACTATAGTCTTGACCAGATAGTATTATAGGAATTTGACTTCCTGCACAAGTTTGGTTAGGACCACCTGCTCCATTATGCCAATTAACATATGCATCCCAAGTAGGAAATACATAACCTGCTCCATATTGTGCAATTTGTAATTGTGCATAACAACTAGCACTTCCTGTAGGTCCATAAGGATTCTCTGTAGTAAAACCTTCTATAGTTAACAGTGGATAATCTGATGCTTGAGGAAAACCAGGCATAAGTTCTGTTAACGGACATGCGGTCATACTTGAAAATGAGCCAAAATTACTAGTACCTGTAGTGTTTGCTACAGCAGTTACTTCTAGATTAGGTGTTAAACCTGTATTACCTACTGCAGAATAATAATCAGCAAGTGTAAAATAAAAACCATCTATATCACAAAATCCACCTGGACATGTTGTATCTACATAAATACCTGTATTATTAAGATTAGAAAGTGTATAGTTGTATTGTGTTATTTCATTTATATCATAACCAGCTTCATCACAATCCCAATAGTATATACAAGAATTATCATCACATGTTGCATTAGGATCATAGTTACCGGCTATAGGATCCATACAACCATTTTCACATAAATCACAACATGAATCCCATCCTGCATTATTTGTACCTATTGGTTCCATATTACAATCATGTGTACATGATGCACAATATCCTTGCGGACCTGTTACAGCATTAGGATCTGTACAACCTGCTTCACAACATGTGTCAGGATCTGTTGCATCAGGATTATAACAGAAATATTTATAACCTTCTGGTGTACCTGTTAATGTTCCATCGCTTGTACAAGGATAAGTACATACTGCACCACTTTGATTTAGACCGTTAATATTAGGCCATATTCCAGCTGCACTATCCATACAACCATATATTAAAGGTGGTTGATCTAAATTAATTGTTATTGTAGCAGTACAATTTCTTGCATCTGTTACTGTTAAAGTATATATTCCACCGGCTAAACTTGTAATTGCAGCAGTAGTTGCTGTATAACCACTTGGTCCTGTCCAAGAATAAGTATAAGGTATAGTACCATTAGATGCAATTGCTGTAATATTTCCATCATTTACACCAGCCGCACTTGCATTAATATGTGCTTCAGCAATAATAATTGCTGGATCACAATATAAACAAGTTCCATCATCTACTGTAGCCATAGAGTTATAGTTACTTGAATTTGGATCTGTACATCCTTCAATCACCTGAGTAGGTGATACATATGTTTCACAAGATACTCCTGTTGGATCTACACAACATTCAGGAGCACATTCTTCATTTACTACTATTTTTATTTGTTGTTGTCTACAGTTACCTTTTGTTTCAAGACATAAACAGAAATTAATTATATGATTTGTTTTTATAGCAGCATTTTCTATTTGGAATTTTAATCTACCAAACTCATCTGTTTTACCTTCAAAACCTCCGTCAACATAAATAGCATAATCAGGAATTGCTACATTATTTTGATTTACTACATTAACTACAATACATTCTGAACCATCACATTTTAACTTATTAGGATCCCAATATTTTTCAAGATCAGCTTTAAATAAACTAGAATTAAATGTTCCTGATCCCACATTAGCACGCCAACCATAATTATCTAATCCCCCATACCCATATGTATGAGAAGATGGTTGATTTGGATTAGTAGCATCCCAATATGGATTACCCGTTTCAATATTTACTAAGTTAACAAGTGAATTAGTAGGGGCAGTACCTGCAGCATATCTACCATCCTGTGGATCATTATTACCACTATCTACTGCAGCTAATGCATGTAATGGAAATGCACGATGTGAAGGCGCTGGTGTTACTAATGGTTTAGCAGGATAAATCACCATTGTTGCTTTATGTAATGGACCTTTTGCTAAATGTTCTTTATATTTTTCTATATATTTATCATAATCAGCTTTATAACATGCTGTTAATACTGAGTCAGTAGCATTAGTACCTGTACCATCAGTAGCCATAGGCCATGTTGTTGTACATGCGTTAACAGCACATCCTTCTACATGATAAGGTTGTGCATCAGAACCAGTTCCATCTAGAGTAGCTGATTCATCAGCAAAGAATACTCCTAATACTTCTCTTTTTGTAAGAGCTGGTGGATAACCAAAATGTGTTATAGTACCATTGTCATATCCTAAAGGTGCAGAAGAATACCAAGTTTTATTATTTATATTACCCCAAGCCATTGGAGCCCAAAATTTACTAGTAACACTCATATCTGTTGGAGCCACAGCATCTGCTCTACCAGAATTAATACAAGCTCCATGATCAGCAGCAACACTATTTACTACACAAAATGAATCTTTACCTCCACATGTTCCAGCATTATTCCAATTTCCTGTAAATATTGTTGTTGCCCAATCTACCCATCTTTCTCCACATACTAGGACATGATATACTTCACCTGCAAAAGGTATTGCAAATCCATTAATCCAATCATCTGCAGCATTTCTTTGTTGTTGAATTGCAGCAATACCCATTGATGTACAATCATACATAAAGTAAATATCTATATCTACATCTGATATTAAACCACAGTTTTTGGATGTCCAAGCCGGTCTAGTTGGATCTAACCAATCAGGTTCACCTTCTACAATAGGATATTCATATGTAGCTAAGACTTCTATTGTTGAACTTAAATAAGCAGGTCGTTTAGTATCTTCCCAATCACATAATTGTTTTTCATGAAGATGATCTGGTAAATCAGAACCACAATAGTTTGATAAACCGTATCTTTCTTTTCTGTATTCTTTGTATACATCACTTGCAAATTCACATTCAATGTTTAATTTTTTAGTAGGATCAGATCCAAACTCTCTTGGAGCTCTTTTACATTGATCTAAATATTTACAAGGGTCTGTTGGATCTGTAGCAGATGTTGCATTTATTGTTGCAGTTGGATCAAAGTTAATTGCATTTATATCTGTACATCCATAAACTGTATAATCACAACAACTTGCACATGCTGTATTAGCTGTAGGGTCATAATTATTTGCTGTAGAATCCATACATCCTTCTTTAACTGCTTCACAAGGTCCTTCACAACAACATGTAGCACAATAATTAAATGCTTGTGGATCTAAACAACCTGTTTCATTACAACAAGAACCATCATCACAAGTTGCAGAGGCATCGTAGTTACACATTGTAGGATCTGTGCATCCATAGATACAAACACATGATGCGCAATTAGTATTCCATATTTCATTAAACTCCCATATACTCATTTGTGGCATAGGAAAACCTGGAGCAGATACAGTTGCGGCAGAAGTCCCTTTGTATTCATAACATATTCGTCCAGCTCCATCTACAGTATTTATTGTTTGTCCTATAGCAGGAGAGCCTACATTTATCCAAAAATCATGTTGTGCAAAAATATCTGTATTTGTAGCACCAGGTGCAACTAATGTAAATTCACCCGCTGGATCTCCACTACATGCAGACCATTTATGAAACTCAGGTTTTTCACATGTTCCATCATCACAAGTTACACATGGATTATAATTACTATTTAAATAACCAGCAGTACAAGGATATGGACATAAATTACCTATTGTTGGTACTGTAGTTGACACAGCACAATTATAAATAGCAGTATTATCATAACCGTTTATATCAGGAAAACCATTAGTTAATGTGGTACTATCCATACAACCATATACACAATATGTACAACAACCATCATCAAATGTTGGAGAGACTGTAGCACCAGCACAATTTTTATTAAAGTTAAGTGCATTTGGATCAGTACATCCTCCAACACCAAAACAGAATTGACATTGTGCATCTGAATTAACAGTAGGATTATTAGGTGTATATACAAAGTTACCTGCAGTTGATGCTAGAGTTGGAAAAAATTGTGCTGTTGGATTAGGTCCATTAAGTGCTAACCAATCTTGGTAGTATTGAATACTAGTATCTACCCATTGTACACAGTAAACATATGTTACTCCATCATGAACATAATTAACACCTACAATATCCCAGAAATTCTGTAATCCCCATGCAGTTATTAATGCTTGTGAGTTTGCACATGTTTGAGGATCACCCGGATCACCAAGATATGCCCTATAATACATTTCATTACCCATAGCCATATCACTACAGAACCTAATTACAAAAGGATCACAATTTTGACAACTACCATCATCACAAGATGCTAACGGATCATAATTGTTTGCTGTTGGATCTGTGCAACCATATACACATGCACAACAGTTAGAATCACCATTAGTTGGATTTGTTAATGTAGTTTGACATTCTATCTGAGTAGAATATGAACCTGATGGATCTTCATAACATAAACAATCACCTGTTGCTTGAACCATCCATTGAATATCTTCACTTGCAAATTCTGGAGCTGCTTTATGTCCATGACCAATTAATCCTGGAGCTTTTTCTACCTCTTCAATTACCCATTTAGAAACTGATTCCCATGTAGTAGCTGAGGTAGGTAAGTTGTAGTTTAATAATTCTTTATAAAATGATTTCCATGTATTAAATTTTATACCGGCTATTGTAGGAAATACACTTTTAAATTGCTTTGGTATTGTAATAGCTCCAGCTGGTATAATATAGTAATATAATCCAGTTTCTGAAGTTCCTCCTGGTATAGTGGTTGTTATAACCTTAGCTTTTTTATTAAGAAAGTTTCCTTCTAAACTAATCATATTAGTTTTTACTTTATAGTAAGCTTGACTAAGATCTATAGTATTACCATTAGTAATTGTTCCATCTGTTATAGCCTGCATAAAACTATATGCAAAACTCCATTCTTCAGGATACTTATTAGTATACGTTAATTTAGGTTGTTTACCACCTGCCCATCCTTGACTACCATCATTATTATTAAAGTGTAATCCTAAATTTCTAAAATTACTAAGTCTTAATGGTACATTTAAATATGCTAAACCTGGAAATATATAACCGGTATCATCAATGTGGTTAAATGTAGATTCTGGTCGTGGATTTATATTAGTAATATGTAAACCAAATTTCTTATTATATTGAGTTTTTACATTACTTTGTATAGATTTTGAATCTTGTATTGGCCAATTAAGTCCAAATTCAGGAAGTTCTCTTGAGCATTCCCAATTATATGTACAACATTCATTGTTTTGTGCATAAGTTGCATATGTACATTGACAAAATACATTTGTAGGTGGTGTAATTTCTACAGGTATACCAGCACCATTAGGGTTCCATGCTGTTAAAAGAATATTTAATTCATCAAATGTTGTTTGTGTAGTTACTCCTGTAACACCAATAGTTATACATTGAGTTATTAAATCATCCCATTGCTGATATATTTTACCTGGATCACCAGGGTTTATACTTGCTTGAATTGAAGAATGAGGTACATATCCGTCACCTAAAGCAAATGATGTCATATATCCACCATTAGGTCCTACACATGTGCCTGGAGGTGTTGGTACACCAAACCAAACAGAATCCATATTTTCATATTGAATAGTATCTACAGTTATGGATGTTAAACTATTTGCTTGTGTACTTAAATATTGATGAAAACTTGCTGTTGAATATTGACCTGCAACAATAGTATCTGAATTATCACAGTTTCCTGCTATATTTTTATCAATAGGTGTTCCTATACCTAAACCTAATCCACAACATCCTGTTGCATTTGGATCATAATTATTTGCTAGTGGATCATTACATAACCCATCACAAGGATTTTCATCACAACAACTATTCCATCCAGCAGCTTGATTAGATGGTAAAGAATTTCCATTACAATCACATGCGTTTAATGGATATGGTCCAGGAAAATAATTAGGTGAACTAGGATCTGTACAAAATGGTGTACAAGGATCTATAACAACAATATTACAGTCATTACAGTTATCCCATATATTTTGAAGATCTAAAGGATCTTGTGGATCAACTTTAATAAAATTATCCGTTCCTGGACCTATACCTTCTACCCAGCCTCCAGCATCTGCTCCTCTTGGATTAGTACTAGCACCAGAATATTCTAAACAATATTTTACTCCAGAAAATGTAACTTCTAATGTTTCTCCAAGTAACATCCAACTAACACCATTTTGACAAGTTGTACAACTCATGTTTGGTTTTACTAAACCAATCTCATTAGCAAATGTCCAAAGATTTGGATTGCCAGGGTTATTGTTTAAAAAATGATCAACAGGATCAGTTGCCCAACTATTTATAACATTTATAATTTCACCAGCATGAGGACCATCACAGACTGTATATTCTCTATAACTAGGATTAGCTTGACCAGGATTAGTGCAAGAAAAACAATCAGGATCCATTAGTAGATCCAGAGTACCTGTTGTAGCAGGAGGAGTATTCCACCAATCATGAGATCTCCAATGTTGAGAACTATTTGTTCCTGTACCACCTGCTAAATTATCATAGAAGGCTGCATTGTTAGGTTGAGGACCTTTATATTCTAAACACCACCAATCACTAACCATACCCATACTTCTCATCTGTATTCTATCACCAATCGCTAAACCTCCCACAGGAGCACCTTGAAAAGCTTCAACATAATCCAAAAACTCTTGATTAGTAGCAGGACTATTTACTTGGGATATATTCCCTGAGTTAGAATTGTTACCTGTAAGATTAAATAAAACAGGATAAGGAGGATTTGCTATTGCACCTGCAAAACCATTAATTCCGCTATTAAATGCTGGAATATAATTACCATGTGCTCCACATATTTCCCACATATGATAATACTCACAACATGATGTATCTGAACCAGCTGTTACATCAAGACAATCTTCAGTACAAACAGGACAGAAATTTGCAGCATTAATATCCATACAACCACATCTTGGATTTTCTGGTTTACAACCGCCTCCTGAACCTGAACCATTTTCTATTTTATATAAACAGCAATTATTATCTTTTGGTTCATAATTCCAAATAGTACTAGGACCATCTGGTGTTGATATTATTGATTCATAAGGAAATTGACCAGCTCCAACACAATCTCTTTGAGGACTCCCAAAATTTTGTTCAATAGCTTGAAACAAGCTAGTACTAGCATTACCAGGTGGAGGGACAGAAAAAGTTGGATCCCAAACAGGTGATGTTGACTTGTCATAATTTAACGCATAAGGATCCCTACATGTTAAACATGCTCGTTGACAAATAGTAAATAAACTTCCTAAATACCATCCAGGGGTCATACCATATGAAACATTAGCATGCGTTGAATTAATAGTGGGTGATGCACCTGCAGTAGGAACACCTAATACTGTAAAAGGATAACTAAAAGGAACACTAAGTGGATCATTAATTGTATTAATAGAAATATTTGCACTTGGACCTGAAGGTATATAAGGACCAGTTTGTGTTAAAAAATACCCTGGATTGCTATTAATTGGTTCATTTTGTCTTGTTGTTACACCAATGTTATAATATAAATCTGTACAGCCATTACAATTAGGATCTCCTGGCATAGCCGTAATGGTACCTACAGGAATATCTCCATATGTAGCTTGAGTAATAAAAGGACCTGTTGGAACTCCAGCACCATTATTATATGTTGCTTCATCTACAACTTCAATAATTTCAAAAGTAAAATAAAAAGATGCTCTAGCTGCTCCATTTACTATTGGTAACCAAGTTACATCTTCTGAATCAAAAACATAAGTCATTTGTTTTCCTACTTCCCACATTTGCGGATTAGGAGCACTTGCAGCCATGTCAGAATTAAGATAATCATTCTGACTAAAAAATGCAGTATATGAAGCAGAAGTAGGCTGACCGCCACCTAGAGCTCCGTCACATTGGAATAATGGAGATGACCAACCAGAACCACCACTATCTTCCATTGGAACACCTGATCCTGCTAGATAATTAGTAAAACCTACAGGTCCAACATTAAGTTCATTTATATTAAAAAGAGGTGTCCAACTAGTTCCAACTTGACCAGGATTATCTGGTGTCCATCTCGCAGACCCAACAGTAACTAATCTAACTATAACAGCATAACCGTTACCTGTAGTAACAGTATTACCTAATCCATTTAAATATGTTTGGCTAACACTATGTGGATTTCTTAAACTATTAAATGGAGTGATTGGCATTTTTTACTTTTTATCCTTTGTTGTAATTTTTATATCATAATCTGCCTTACATGTTTTATGAACCATTTTTCCATCAATACCAGCTATCTTTTGACAGCCGCATGAAAAAGCAGTTCCACAATGTGCACAGATATTTGTTTGATTACTCATAATCTTTTGGTTTTATTGGTTTAACAAATATTGCAATTAATCTTTTCTAACTTTCTTTTAGCATAATTATATAGCTCCATTCCTTTTACAGGGCTACCACAATATTCAACTTGTGATTTTGCTGCGTCAATAAGAGTTCTAATATCATACATTTGTCTAAGCACACCATCTCTATCAGATGATGGACTGCACTTATCTATATCTAGTTTACATAATTTTTCATAATATAACTTCATTATAGCTGTAGTTCTTAAGTGATTATATTCTACATATACTTTATCACTAGGTGCTATACCATATCTAATAATATATACTCCATCTTGTAAATTAGTTCTTTCTGAATTACATGTTGTTGTTTGTAATTTTAATGCACATCCAGTTATTGATAAATCAAAACCTGGCTTAACTTCTATTTGTGAAGGTGCATTCCATCCTGGAGGGGTTATTGCTAAATCACCACAATCTGTTCCAAGGTTATCTGAGTACTGACTTGTATCTTTTATTACTAGAATTTCAGAGTTGGCTACATCTAGTACTTCAAGACTTAATATGTGTTTGGCCGCCATGTTATATTATTAGATTACTATGTATTAATAATATACAAAATAAAATAGATATAAAAAACAAAAAAGGAGGAGAACTTAATGTCTCCCCCCTTTTTTTGAATGTTAGCTATATACTAAGACTACTAGCTTTGCGTACAACCTGCAGCACCTCCTTGACCAGAGCCATTACAAGTGTATGCGTAATCATCTTTAGAAAGATTAGTTGCAGTTAATGCAAGATTATCCCAAATAACTTCAGTAGCTGTAATTAAAGCAGCATTACCACATGGAACAGCAACAGCAACTACGTATTGATCATTATCAAATACTCCAGTTGGGTTGTTGAATCTAGGCACAGTGTGCTGAATATAGAACCATCTGTATGTTGCACGTCTTCCTTTTCCTGCTGTAGTAGTAACTGGGAATTCAGCAGATAATAAAGCTCCACCTTCAATTTCTCTAAATCTTGCAGAGTCTTTGTTACCTTGATTCCATCCACCATCTTGTCTGTAACGTCCATCTAAAATGATTTCTCTTAATACTGACTCTCCTAATGTTTCAGCAGGAGTTCTTGTAATAAAAGCAGTAACGTTAGGAAATGCAGTACCAGCAGCAACTCCTACAGTAGTTCCGTCAGTAGTAGTACCGTAAGTAACACAAGTACTAGCACAAGGATCTCCTTCAGCAGATAATAATGATACACCTAAGTCAAGAGTTTCATGACCATAAGCATCTCTAGTATCAAATGAACAGTTATCAAATACAGTTTCAGAAGGACATAAAGTAATCTTTAATGTATTAGTTGTTGCTACAGCAGTAATAAAGTCAGCCATATTAGAAGCATCTCTATTAATTGCGGCAGCCCAAGCTCCTGCAACATTAGCTCCAGTGTAGTATCCACCAGCTGGACAACATCCAGTCATGTCTGCTACAAAGTAAGCATTTCTATTTAAAGCTTTCATTACTTCAGAACCTTTAATATCTATACGAATTTGAGGATGTCCTGTTCCATCAGTACCTGCAACTAATGCATTTGAAGGATCACAATCATAACAATCATCTGGAATTGTTAATGTAATTGTTGGACATTTTGCCGCATTACAGCATGAAGACCAAAGCTTAGTAATGTATTGAGGCTTAATAATTTTAGATTTGATACTTTCAGAATAACCACCATGAAGAGGGTTATTACCTAATGTATCAGTTTGATTGTAATTACCTTGAACAATCATAATGTCTCCAGCGTAAGTTGTTGCTGCAGCAGGGTTTAATGTTTGATACGTACATGCATCAACAATACCCATTTGACCAGCAGTCAATGTAGCTGTAGACGCAGCTGCTTGTTTCCAGCCGTCACCTTGCGCAAGCATGGCTTTTTTGTAAGCGTGGTTAAAATAACTCATTTTTTTATGCCCCTTTATTTATTCAGAGGACTTTTTTTAATTAACATACAATGCGTACCTTCGTGGTACACCCAATTATAATATAAGACTTTTATTTAAATTAAACAAGTCTTTAATTATTTTTTTCTGCAGATTGTGCTCCTCTAATTGCTTGATTTACAGCATCAATGTCACCTGCAACAATTGAAACAGCATCATCAATAATTACTTCAACAATATCATCTTTAAATTCTGGAGCAACATCTGCTAAAGATGTGGTTTCCGTATATGGATCAACACATCCTATTATTTCTATATTTCTTGGCTTTCTATAAAAAGTAAGAGAAGGATTGATTACATTAAAATCTCTTCTAAATATTTTTACTGAATCATTAGTAAGAGTGCAATAAGTTTCACCCCAATCAAAGTCAGGTCTTTTTAACTCATCTCTCATTAATAAATCAATATTAGCTTCCTCTGCTAAATAGACTGTCATTGATCTTGGATCTTCACAACATTCATTTGTAGCTTCAGTACTAACTCTCTTATATTCTAAATAATTAGTAGGCCAATTATTTGATTGGAAATGATCATTAAATGCAGTACCAACTAATGTTTGCGTTGTAAGAAGGATCTGAAGATCATCAATACGTCTCTTTGACATCTCATCTCCTTCTTTCATTGCATTAGTACCATGTAATTGTCTTCTACACCATTCAATTTGTGCTTTATTAAAAGCTTCAACAATTTGCCAGCATTCTATATTATCATAGTCATTACTAGCTAATTTATTTAACCTTTGTCTAAATTTTATTTGAATAGTGCCTACATTCATAATTACTCATTCCAAAATTCCTCTATCCTATTAAGGTAGTGGGTTAATGTTTCATCATTTACAGGGTTCTTCATAAACTCTAAAATTTCCCCTGGTCTTTTACCTATTTTAACTTTTGCAAAATCATCATAGAAGAATCCATCAGCTTTTGACTGAATATAGTTATGACTAATAGAATCTTTTATCATAGCTCTTATTTTAAGATCTTGCATACTTTCATTAGATACATTTAAAAAATGCTCTGCAGCTTTCTTTTTTGATTTCTCTATACCATTACCATTTATGTATTTATCCATATTTTCATATAATACATCTATTGGTGTACCTTTTGTATACTGTGTACTATTACCATCAACTACTTTAGTTGTAAATAATAACTTTGTTGTATCAGTATCATATAAATTTTGCAATGATGCTAAAGCTCTATTTCTTACTTTTGATACTTTTGTACGTGTATCAACACTATCTTTTACTCTATCTAAATAAAATCTTACATTTTGATTTACTTTACATGCTTCAAGATCTTTTGCTACTATTGAAAAACCTCCTGCCTCAATTGAATATATTTTAATTAAATCATAAGGATCTACAGCTGGATCAAGAAATAATGGTTCATTACCTACTTTAATTGAGATCTTATCCCAAAACTCTCCATTATCTGGTCTTAATACTTGTACCTTATTCCAAAAATCTGCATCTTCTGGATCAATAACATTAGTTGCTAATTCTGCTTCTAATTGTGCAACTACTTTTCTAATTTCTTTAACTTTTGCAGCTCTTTTGTCTGCTGGTAGTTTTTTTACAGATGGAGCAAACTCATTTAGTCCAGTCACATATCTTTTTATACCATTTTGTTCTAAACATGCTAAACTTTCATGATGGAATACACCATCAAATAATGTCATGTTATATTTTTCTAATCCCATATTTTCATTTTGATCATCAAAATAAGGACGTATTGCAACAGATTGATTTTTATCCTGTTGATATTTTTCTACTATAGTTAGATCCTTATTGAATCCTCTACTATTACTTTTTGTTTCTGTAGTGCTCATACTTTAAATTTATTGGTTTAATAATTATTAATTGGTTTAAAAGAAATAGGGAGGAGCACTAGGCTCCTCCTTCTCTCATGTTGTTATTAGAATGAACCTCCTGTTACTGGATTCTTCATTACAATTTTAAGAACCTTAGTTGGATCTTTCACCCATACAGCTGGCATTGTTTGAGTCATCATTACTCGGTACCCGTTAAAGTGACCTGATGAAGCAAAACCTTGAGTTCTTCCCATATAGTCCATTGTACCATTTTGGTAGAACCATTTTAATTGGTTATCCCAAGATAGTTTCAATAAGTGGATGTTATCATTACCCTCGTCAGTTACATCAAAAATGATGAAGCTGTAAGAAGATAAAGGTCTACCATCTACTAAAGGATTCTCAATATCATTAGTATGTAAGTTATCAAATGCTGGGTTTAATACAAACTTAACATTAGCTAAGAATGGAATTATATAGCTTGTGTAAGCAAATCCAAATCCTAGATCCATTCCTGAACCTGTAATAGCTCCAATGTTATCAGCGTTTGTAATCATACCGTTAGCACCATTAGCTTCTGCAGCAATTGCAGCATTAACTAATTGCATACCTCCAATACCTGTTTGTACAACTAATTGACGTTTTGGATCTGGTCCATCAAAGTCAACTTTTCCTACATAGAAGTTATATAGTTCATTTTTGAACATATCTAAACTAAATGCAGTCTTGTTGTATACACGCTTATATGAGTTGTCTAATTGTTTCCAAAGACCAACAGAAAGTCTGATGTCATCTGGACCGTCTTGTCTAACTCTACCACCGTGACCCCACATTAAGTAAGTTTCAATGTCACTTGCAATTTTTGATAAGTGAGCTGCTTCCATAGAAGTTAAGAACGTTCTAGAAAGAGTACCATTATCAAATGCACGTTTAACATAGTCTTTACCCATGATTGATGCAATGTCTTCAATAGAAGAAATTGACGGATCAACGTTAGTATCAAAGTTTCTCCAAATCTCAGTTACAGGAACTGTACCGTCAGCATTCATTCCTCCTTTAAGCATTAAGTCTGCTCTAGAAGATATAGAATAGTGAACGTGTGCTTCAGCTCCACCTACAAAGTTGTAGAATTCACGGAAACCATTTCCTACTTGAATGTCAGAGAATCTTTCTCCATACTCACCTCTTGCAGAACCTTTTCTAAAGAATTTAGTACCCATTTTAAGGTATACATCTTTAAGTCCTGTTCCTGATGCGTTGTTTACAAGTTGAACAGAGTAAACCCATCCGTCACCAATCTGAATAATATCATCAGCAGTAACGTAAAGTTCTAATCCATTGTACTTGTCATAGGTTATGATGTCTCCATGACCAAACTCTCTACGAGATAATTTAATCTTGAAAATTGCTCCATCAACCCCTCTTGAATCACCTAATGTATCGGTTATAGCATCTTGCTTACCCATAGATACAGGTAGTTCTTGTGATACAGGTGTTTGCCACTTGTATTCTCCTCTTGCATTGTCAACCATTATAGTATTCTTACCACCAAAAGATGCCATTTGATACAAAGGCATTTCTACCTTTTGCGTCATTGCCCACAAATCCACTGGACCCATGTCCATTGGCTCTGCGTTACCAAGCATATTAGTTAAGTGGTACGAATCTATATGGGAACTAGCTTCATAATTTGTGTCTCTGAGGAAGAGACCGTTGTTTAAAACTGGTGTTGCCATTTTTTCACTTTTTTTAGTTAATTAATAATTATTGTTGTTGTTCTACTTTTAAAATCTTTTAAATATATTATTACCTCTAGGTAATGTTCTTCTCTTAGTGGTTTTTGTTTCTTTTGGTTCTAAACCTGTAGAAGATGCATTTCTACTAGATTGTGCTGATTTGAGTTTTCTTACAGTTTTCTCAACAGCTTTGTTTTCACCCTTTGTCATTATTTGATCTTTATAACCTTTTGGATCAGCTAGTAACCATAATGCTTCAGATACTAAATTATAATTAGGTTCAACAAATTGATATTTTTCTAGTAAATGACCTAGCAAGTTTGTGTTTTGTCCTGATATAGATGGATATGATGGATTAACTAAACCATTATATAATAATGATTGAGTTTTTTTATTAACTTTCATATCACCTAATGTTCCTCCTTTAAGTGTATTATATACATTTTGCATATAATCCTCAGATGCTTTACGCTGTTGTGCTTGCTTCATTTCTTGTTCTTGAAGTTTTCTAGCAACAACTGCTTCTGACATCTTATCTAACTTTGGCTTAAACTTAGAAGCTTGTTTCTTAAGCTTACCTAAATCTTTCCAAATTTCTATTTCTTCTTGAATATCTTCTGCAGATCCATAACCTGTTGCAGATAAATATTCTCTTATGATATGTGATTGACCTTGTTCACTGTTTAGATCTAACTCTCTTGTTTCTTCAACAGATGCTAATGCAGAAAATAATCCTTTTAGATCTTGACCTCCATCAGCAACATATTTTGCTGCAGTTTGTAATTCATTTGGTAAACTATCAAAAAACTGTTTTGGAGTTTCTCTTCTTACTTTATTACCTCTTTCATCCATATTAGCTTTAATAAGCTCTTTCCAATCTTTAGCAGTGTAATCATCTAAATCTTTGTCATCATCAAAAGGAATGATTTCTTCATTATCAATCATCTTTTTAAAGACATCTGACATTCCTTCAATTCTTTTTCTTCCTTTAGCAGTTGATTTTTCATCTTCTGATTCTGCTAATTCTAATCCATCATTAAGAATATCATCTATTTCATCTTTGGTCACCTTTTCTTTAGCCTCTGGAATAGTTCCTCCTTCTGCTACTACCGGTGTTTCAGGTTCCTTAATTTCTTCAGTATTTGTAGTATCTGTAGTCTCTTCCTTAACTTCTTCTTTAGGTTCATCTACAAATGATAAATCAACATTTTCTGGTCTTGAGAACATACTAGGTTTTTTGGAACTGTTCTCTTCAGGTAATGTAATAGAATCAGCACCTGGAGCTCCATTAAAGATCTCATCCAAGTTAACGTCTACATTCTTTTTTACCTCTGTTTGTTCCATATTTTTTTCTTCTGACATGTCTTTTGGTTTTAAATTATTGGTTATTACATATATAATATACTAAGATTTTTAGAATAAACCTTATAAATTTGATAGTTACTTGTAAATATTCTGCAGTATATAGCTAAGATTACTTTTTCTTCTTATCTTCTTTCTTTTTTGCATTACTTTTTACATCATACTGGTTTTTATTTTCCCTAGCTATCTGTAGATTTGTATCTGCTATTTGTCTCTGATTAGATAATTTTTCTCTTTCTATTTCAAGTTTAGATTGATTATTAGCATTGTCTGTTGCAGACTGTTCTCTTTTAAGATTCATTTGCTCTCTATACTGATCTCTTTCACGTATATCTTGCATTGCATCTTGGAAATCATTTTGTTGATTTTGGTTAATATCAACCCCAGCTCCATAACTAGCTGATCTTATCTCAGCAACAGTAATGTCTTTTTGAATTTCTTGCTCTGTTTTTTCTTTCTCAAATGCTCTTTGTTTTTCAGCTTCTTGAGCTTGTGCTTGAATTTGTTGTTCTTGCATTTGTTGTTGCTGTTGCATTTGTTCTTGTTTTTCTTTTTCTGTTCTACTTTGAGCATCTTTAAGAATATCAGTAACCTCTGCAATTGAATCTGCTTTTATAACATTTCCAAGATCATAAATTGTAGCACCAGTAGTATTATTTGTAAGTGCCATTTGTTTTAACTGCTCTAATGTATTTCTATGATTAGTTTTAGTTGTGCAAAAAATATTAAAATCTCTCATTAATAAATCTGTACCATTTATTGTAAAGTTAACTTTTTCAGCTTCAGAAGACATGTATGATAACCTTAATGATGGTTTGGTAGAATTATAATATTGAGCTAAATCAGTTCTCATTGAATGAACTCTTGGCATTAAGTAATCTGAATGATTAACAAAGTATTGTTCAGTTTGAGCATATGATTGTTGCATAGCTTGTGTAATACCTGTAGCAGTTGCATGTTGATCAATAGGTGATCCCATTCTTTGTTGATTAATACCTAATGCTTCAAATGCTTGTTGTTTAAAATGATTAGCTAATTGAATTCTAGACATTAATCTATTTGTTTGTTCTAAGTTTAATGTTTGATAATGGTTAAAGTTAGTAGCATTTTCTGTATTAGTAATAGAAGTATCTAATGGCATCATGCCAAAATCTTTCATTGCTACATAAGCTTTAGCTAAATTATTCTTACCCCAATCTTCACCCATTGAGTGACGTGGTAATGCATTTTGATCAAACATAATAACAGTACCTAGCTCATCTACTAGAATATCTGCTATTTGATTATTAACCATATTATATCCAATTTGATATGGTTTCATTAAATCTACAAGTGAAGTAGATCTTGTATTTCTGTCAGAGAATACTCTTCCTTCTACCGGAAGTTTACATCCATATAAAGAATTATCACCTTTAAACTGGTACTGTACTCTACCAACTTCACGTTGATTAATACCTAAATATAAAGGATTTAATTCATCAGATGTTTCTGTTCTCCATGATGTAGGTGCATTTGGTCCAATTTTTACACCACCCCAAACTTCATTAATCCATATCCAGTCAATATGCTCTCCTTCTATAAGATTATCTTTTGTTTTTTCTTTAAATAATTTAGTATTATAAATTGGCTTTTCTGTTACTTTATAACCTTCATCAATTATTTCTTGTATAATATCACCTTCTAAAGTAATTCTTGTTAAGTGACCTATTTTTCTTTGTGTTTTCCAATATGCTGTTGTAACTCTTAACATATCCCCGTCACCCCAAGTATTTATATCATCACCTTCACCTAAGATCCAATTTACTATATCTCCACCACCTCCAGGATTAGCATCCCAGTTACTCATAAACTGTCTATATGCTAAACTAGGTTGTTCTGTATTCCAAGCATGTGATTTTGTTGAATCATAATAAGAGCCATCATTCTGCATTCCTCTTACCATATATCTAGCATTTGCAGCAGGATGTATTTGGTTCATAGAATAAAGCTGATCTTCATTCATAAGATAACCATATTTATCAATTACATCTGCTACAGTCATCATATCACATTTACCAACAAAGTTTGAATCAGCAATATATCTTGAGTCAGGGGATTTTTGATAAAATGTTAAAGCTGGATTCCATAATTCAACATCATAATCATCTTCCATCATTCTAAAATGCCAAAATTCTCTATCACAAATAAGCATATCACGGAAACCTCTTTCCTCTAACTCATTCATTTTAAATCTTTCTTCATCAACATTTAACTGATGGGATGCCCATTCTTCAACTAAGCTTCTATAATCTTTAGAAAAGAAATCTTCTATTTCAGGAAGTGTTTTTAAATTTTCTGTAGATAATTGTTCTTGTACTTCTTCTGATTCAGGATCTGCACCTTGATTGATCATTTCTATCATCAAGTTGTTATATGCATCTGTCAATAAATTTTCTTCTATTAATGATCTTTTTTCTTCAAGCATTTCATTATAAGAAGTATCATCAACTGCTCTAAACTGTACTTTATGAAACCTTTTAGTAAACTCACCCGTAAGTACATTAACAACATTTGGTATAATAGGATAAAACTTTAACTCTAATGCAGAATCATCTTCTTGTGTAAGTACCTCAAGTAAGTCTCTATATTCATTATTTTCTTCAACTATATAATCTGTTTTATCAATTATACCTTTTGCTAACTTATAATTCTTTAATACTTTACGTGCATTTTTTCTAAGAAAATCTAAACCTCTTACTTCTAACCAGTCCATATTCCACTGAGTCCAGTTTTCATCTTTTTCTTTTGATGAAACAAATTGTATCGGCTGTGTTAAAGATGCGTGTACAGAAGGGCCTTTAGTTTTAGCACCTTTCTTTAATTGCATTGCATTAAGTACTTTCATATTCTAGTTATCTTTTGTTATTGATTCTTCATAAATAAATTTACTAATATATATGTACTCAATAAAAGAGAATTCTCCTGTTCCGTCTACTGTTGTTGTTGTTACCCAATCATACATTATTTCAAGTTTTTATATGGAGATCTCTTTTTACGTTTTCCTGATAATTTATTTCTACCTATGTTTCTAAAAGGTCCTATACTTAATTTACTAAATTTCTTTGAGTTATCCAAAGGTTCAAGAGACTTATCTCTTTCTTTTCTCTTTGCATAGCCTCTATTTGCTTGTTGTATCTTAACAAAAGCAACTAACGCTGCAAATGCCACAAGTCTATCCACGTTTAATCCTGGGTAATATTGAAGCATTTCTGTTAGTAACATTTTGTCAGGAATCCTTTCTACTCCATATGTTACATTCATTACTTCACCATTATCATCTAGCTCTTCATCCGTTGCTTCTCTTATAAACTCAATAGCATAAGATATTAAATGACTCTTAAATAAATTACCTGTATTTTTCCAGCCATATTCTTGAAATACATTATTATTAGAACCAAGATCTTTTAAGAATACAATCTGTTGTTTAGGTACTAACCATTTTTGTTTTCTCCTAGCAATCATATGTTGTATAAATAATGATATATTATTTTCTACTAGTGTCCAAGCTCTATACCATTCAATAATTAATTCTAATTGCTCATGTGTTTTATTAATGTCATCATATCTTCCACACCATGATGCAACAATTTTATCACCTTCTATAAAAACTTCTAAACCATCTTGTGTTTCTTTTGTTACTTCAACAGCATTTTTATACACAAATATTGAACATAATGAATCTGATGTTGTAGTTTTTCCTTCTGAGACAGGGTCAATAGAAGCATAGTAAGTTCCAAACTCAGGATTTTCAATAGGTCTTTCCCATACAACTAAACATCCAGTTTTATCTTCTCTTTTTTTATTTACTGGAAATTCATTTATAGGTAATTTTTTACTTGTACTTGCTTTTATACCATCTTGGTCTCTTTCTAATTTTATAAGTTCATATGAGTATTCTTTATCTTCAATTCTTTTAATTTGTTTTGACAAAAAACTTTGTGGAAATATTGATTCTTTTCTATATGCAAATGCTTCAGCAATGTCAATTGGTTTTTGTGAAATCCTTAATTGAAAAGCTTCTGCTTCAAGATCTCTTTTCCATTCTATCCTTTCTTGTCTAATTGATTCAAGTGCTTCCTCAATTAAAGAATTACCATAGTCATCTATAAAAGGTGGCATTGACCATTGCTCTGGTATAAATAAACCAGCTATACCAATTGTTCCTTTATCATCCATTAGATCTGTTTCAACACCTAATATACCATTTGCTTCAGGATTAAGTATAAAATTCTTAAGTGGTTTACAATGATCTAAATCACCCACAGATCCAGCTGCAATAAACTGTCCTGTTGTCATCATACCAGAAGACATTGCAGGACGTAGGTATTCATATGTTAATCCCATCTTTGGTGCAATACCTGCTTCTTCATGAAAGAAATAAGTACATGGTCCCCCTACTCCAGCTGTTGCATTCTTTTCAAAAGAAGAACCTTGTATTTTAGATCTAAGCCCTTTTTGTGTTTTTCTGTTGTTTATTCTTACCTCAATTTTCTGTTCCCATAAAAGAACCTTACCAGGATTAGATGGTCTATACCAAGCTGTATGTTCATTTAGAAATGTCTGATACTCATCTAAGAACTTCCAGGATCCTTTATCATTTATATAATCTTTTAATGATGATCCAATCTTTAACACGGCACCTTCTTCAAACCAATACATATTTATTAGTTTACCCATATGAAAATAAGATGATGCTATCTGTCTTTTTTTAAGTATTGCAACATGTTTATAATTAATTTCAGCCATTATTTCATATAAGGCCATATGATATTGTGCATCTCTTACTTTAGCAAAACCATATGCCTTTTCCTCCTTATCATATATAGGAAGGAAATTTAACCACATATAATAATCTCTAGTTAAATACCAAGTATTTTTTTTATTCTTGTATATAACCCCTTGTCTACATTTATTCTTTTGGTCTTCCCAATACTTCATAAAGTCTTTTGACCTCATTGGTTTATCACAATAAAAACCTTGAGAATTAAATAAGACTGCTTGTTCATTAAATAACAACGCAGTCTCATCAAATTCATATTTACCAGGTTCAAAAAATATTGAATCAATAAATTCCCTAAAAGATTCTATTGATTCAAATTCTGAAGTTGTCCAAGTTCCATTATCATATGTAGGTATAACTTTATACACTTACAATAATAGCTAATATATCATGTTGCTCTATGAGTAAATGTGTTTCTCCATCATGTTTCATAGGTACTGGGTTAGCATGCTCACTGTACTGTACACAATCACCTTCTTGGATTCCTTGTACAGCTTCTCCAACACATATAACAATTGCTTTATTTTGTTGTGTTTGTTGATTCTCAGGAATAAATATACCTGTATCACCATATGTTTCTGCTGCCTTTTGTTGTTTAATTAGGACTCTATGTCCAATTGGAATTACCTTGTCTGTCATTTTATTGATTTTAAATTAGTTATTATAGTTGATCATATGCAAGTCCTTGCCCACCACGAACAGAACTTTTTTGTTCATCTTTCATATCATTATATGCTCCCTTAAAAGATTGTCTAATTGAGTCAAAGTTTTTAGCAGCACTTACTAGAGAATTTATATTACCATCTCTACCGTGCTCAATTGAAGTGCTTTCCATATACTTTGCTAATTTATCAATCATAGATTTAATACCTTTATAAGCTCTAAAGGTTGGAGTCTCATATAATTCAGCACATTTATCTAGTGCGTATCTTATCTTAGAACATTCTAGTGACTCTTCCATTACTATTTCATCTAAGATTATTTCTTCTTTATCTACCTCTGGTACATTAAAAAATGGATTAAGATCTGGATCAGGACATGTCATGTAAAATAAGTATTGATACACTGATAGATGTGTATCAGGATATTTATCCATAATTGCTTTTAAAAACTTTAAAGTATAACAATGTTCTGTTGGTATAACCTTACCGTTTGATATATCAAATAATTTTACTAACATAATGAATTTTCTTTTAACCACATTATTAATGATCTTACTTCATCCTTTAAATATGGAAGATCATACATTTTTAATTCTTTTAGTACAGGTTCATCATTTACATACTTTGTAATAGGATACCCATACTTATCTTTACTTGTTTCTTCAAACTTAACATGTTGTATAATAAGTTTGCCTGGTTTTAATTTAGGATTATGTTTTAGTATTATATACATATATAAACTTAATTGTATATTATAATGACTCAAATGACAATCATCTAAATGTGATAATGGTTTAAACATTTTAGATGTTACACCTTCCCAGTTTGTAAAACCTTTCTCCTTTATTTCTTTATTAGTTTTATAATCAGTAATGTTTACCTTTCCATTAACAATTGTTACTAAATCAGCTTGACCACATATACATGCTGATTTTAAGTACGCAAAGTGTTCTGGATATACACCATCAGTTAATTTTTGATCTGGAGCTATTTTAACACCGCTTTTATCAACTATAGGTCTTATGATAGGTACTTCTATCCCTTCACGTTCTATTGTCTTAAAATCAAGCAATCCTTGTTCTCTTTCATCATGATACCAATTACCTAATTCAATAGCACGTTCACTTTCTTTTTTCCAAATATCTCTAACTTCTTTTGGTTTAAGACCAAACCATTTAGAACGTTTATTCTTACATGATTTTTCTGATATTGCTTTAGCATCAAATTTAGGTTTAAACTTACTAATAAATGAAGTTACACTTGTCCATTTAATTTGATCTTTTTTTAAGTCTTCATCTAAACTTTCATATATGTGCCCATCTTCTTTAAATATTACAGCCATTTTATTTATTATTGATTATCATTCATTTTTCTAATAATTTCAGCTTCTTGCTCTGCAGTTACATGTGCTTTCCATTTATTTTTTGGACATGATGCAGATAATGCTCTTGTCTTAAAGCCTAAACTACAGCCACAATCAGCACAACATGGTTGAGTTCCAGGTGCCGCACATTGACCACCTATAGTATCTAGGTGCTCACATCCTTTACATATCTGCCATCTGTGATTTGCAATTTCTTCTATCCACGGTTTTTTAAAAGTTTTATTTTTAATTCCTTCAACAATATGGTCAATGTTCTTTAGACCTTGAAATAGTTTATTTAGTTTCATCTTTCCATTTTTTTTTATTGGTTATTTCTTGTTCAACTCTTTTTATTGCTTTTTCCATTTTAATTAACTTAGCTTTTACAGGTAAATGATTACCATATCCTGTATAAGTTGTTTTTTCTATATTACCAAGCATATCCTTATGTCTTTTAATTGCTCTATCTAATCTACCTTTTCTTAATGTAAAAGTACCTAGATTAGGAAGTAATATACGTGTATGTTCTAATTCTTCTAAATTTTTTCTAACCTCATTATAAAAAAATCTTACTAATTCTTCTACTAAGTCTTCATGAACCTGACATTCTTTAGCTATTGTACTAAAAAACTCCTTATAGGATTTTGGATTTAGGTGGTCATTTTTATCTTCCAATCTCATCAGCTGTACCAAGTATCTTAAAGTCTAATAATATTTGACCATCAACTTGTATTTTCATATCTGGATTTAATATTATATTTTTCCCATCCATTATAATAAGATTTTTCTTTTTAGCTTTTTGTACAGCATTTCTGCATGATTGAGGGCTTTTAAATATATTAAGACTAGATATATGTTTACAAAAATCAGTAACATTAATAGAACCCTTCTTGGCTAGTTCTAGAAGACATTCTAAATCTGATTTACTTAATTGTAAATCCTTAAGAAAGCAGAAAGTGATGATCTGATATTTAATCACACCATCCTTCTGCATCTTAATTCTTTTTTCTACTGTATTTACGAGAGCCATGATGAAGGAATATCTTTACTTTCTAACAATGTATATGTAAAGTTATTACTCCATGTATCTCTAGCCTTTCTACATATTTTCATAAACTTTGTCCAATCATCATTACTAGCAATTACTTGACATCCTGCTGACCATTTATCTACTTGTGTAGATTTTTTTCCTGCATGTTTTGTAGCTCTATGTATATTAATACCAAACAAACCTGTATCAGTAGTTTCTGTATTTAAATTATAAACATCATCTCTGTTGTTATCTCTATATACAGTTACTGGGTTTTGTTGACCTAATGCTTCATACCTACCTTGATGTTTCCTAATCTTATGTGATTTAGGATACTGACCTGGTTTAAGTATTGCAACACCTTTTTCATCATTAATACAATTTTCAACCCAATGTGTACCTGGGTCTGTAGTACAACTCATTTCATGATATATCCAATTACCTTTTTCATCTTTATAAGATATAGTAATTATATCATCAAATCTATTAGTTACTTGATTTGCAGTAGCAGAATTTCTAATTCCAATAATGTTTACATTATAAGCTCCGTTCTCAAAAAACTTGTAGCTTCTTAAGTCCATTGCTCTCTTTAGTTTCTCTATGCTATATTTATTGTCCATTAGCTTCAACCTTTTTCAACTTCCTAGCAGGTGCTGCAGGATTAGGAGGTGCTGTATCCATAGTAGGGTTCCACTCTTGTCCAGCTTGACTTTTCTTAGCTTGTTCTTCAGCTTGTTTAGTAGCCATTGTCTGTGCAATAAATTGTTGTGCTTGTAATCTTTCAGCACGTAACTTTTCAATATCTCTTAAAAGCTCTTCATACTCTTTTTGAGTTTTAAGGTGTTTGATATTGTCTTTGTACCAAGCAGTAATTTCAGCTTTTTTAGCTTGCATTTCTTTTTCACTTAGTTCATCATTTGAAGGAGTTGAATTCTCCGTAGTTGATTTTGCCATCTTTATGGTTTTTAAATTAATATTATAATACAAAGATACAAAAAAAAACTTTATAAATTTAAATAAATGCTAAAAATTTAAAAATATTAATGATAACCATTTAATAATTCTAGTAAATCATCTATTGCAGCATGTCTATGGGAATCTTCTAATTGAGCTTTAAAAACATACTTTGAATTAATTAATTTAGCCATATCATGATATGCTGACCAGTTTTTATCTTTAAGATCTATTTGATATGAGTCACCACAAAATATTATCTTAGAATCTTTACCTAATCTACCTATAGCCATAGCTAACTGACCTCTAGTTAAGTTTTGAAACTCATCTACTATAACAACAGCATTATCAAATGTACGTCCTCTAAAGTGCGCCAAAGATACTAATTCTACAGATTCATCCTTTTCCATTTTATCTAATAGATCCGGCTTATTATATACTTTACGCATATTAGAACGTATAGGAACAAGCCACGGTTCCATTTTTTCACGTTCAGAACCTGGAAGAAAACCATTATCTTCTGTAGATATAGTTGGTCTTGTAATAATAATCTTATTATACTGTCTTTTGAAAAATTGATCTAATGCTACTTGTACTGCTAATAGTGTTTTTCCACTACCTGCTTTTCCAACTAAAAAGTTAAATGGGTGTTTTAATATTTCTGTTTTAGCTTTTTTTTGTTCATCAGATAAGCTAATTGAAAATCTAATTGATCCTTTAGGAGGATTTTTCTTTATGTTCTGTGTTGGCATCTTTAATGAATAAGTTCATAATATCTCTAATTTTTGCACACTTTTCATATTCTTCTTCTTCAATGAAGTAATCCATCATGTTTTGCATGCTGTCCAAATTTCTTCCTGTATCTAATGGTGATTCAGGATCATGTGCTAATATAACACCAGCATCCTCTTTTAAAATGAATTTTAAAGTAGTTTTACCTATTATTATATCAAAGGAATTTCTAAAAGCTTTGTCTAAAAGAAGGTACTCCGCTTCTAGTCTTTGTGATTCTGATAAACCATTGTACTCATCTAACGGATCTAATTCTGACATAGTATTATGTTTTTGGTTGCAAAGTTATAAACTATTTTATATAACTTCCTAATTATTATTCAATTATTTTTTTAGTAGTCTAAGTAAAAAGGTTTTTTATAAGGTCCTTCTATATTAAACGGATGTTTAGGTGTATCAAAAAATCTTTTGAATATGTTTCTATCATCCCATTTATAATCTCCTACTATTCTATCTAAATCTAATTTTTCTGCTGCCTCAAGTTCTTTATTTAACTTTTTTATAATATCATCATTACCTGATTTCAATGTTGGTCCTTCATATTTGGGTCTTGAATAATCAGGCACCATTCCAAATGGTCCATCACCTGGTTTTGTATGTGTATAAGTTGGAGGAACATTATTTAGCATGTTATCATAAGCATCTAATTGGCTGTTTATCACATTATCAACTTTTGTTAAATCCTTTGGTACTGTTTTTCCTGGATTATTAATCTTAAATTGTTTAATTTCTTCAGTAATTTTTATTTTACCTTGTTGTAGTTTAGTTATTTTATTTGTAAGATAATCTTGTTTAACTATGTATTCTATATTATTTTGTAAAATCTTTTGCTGTACTTTAGGTGCATTATTTTCTACCCAAGATTTAGTTGCTGGATTATATGTATGAGTTTTTGATTGACCTACTACTCCTTGCACACCATCATCCCACCAATTTTTAATTGGATTAAGAATATGTTTTTTAGTTGCACTTACTAGTGGTCCAGCAGTAAAAGGTAAAATTCCGTACAGTCCGTATAAAGTTGCATCAGTATACTCTCCTTTATTATAATGGTGTCCAGCATTAACAAAATCCGCACCAGGGTGTACTATAGCAGTTGCGTCTAATGCCATATCTGTTCCTTCATCTTTACCATAACCAAAATGTTTACCAATAGTTCCTGCAATTCCTTGGTCCATACCAAACATTCTCTCAAAGCCTCTTGCATCTACAAACCTACCAACATCAGATTTTTTAAAGCTATTCCACAAACCATCATTATTTTTTTCACCTTTTGATTGATACTTAGGTAACATTTTTTTATACTTAGCAGCACTTTGTGAATATCTATCATTAGAATATATATCATCAGATTTTATTTCTTTTCCTGCTTTTGCTTTTGTAGATCTTAAATCAAGTCCCCACATATATTGACCGCCATACTTTACCTGTGGTATAGTTGTTTCTTCACTTAAATCAGATATGGTATTACTTAATGCTAAATTATCATTTATTGTAAGATCATTATTAAGAGAAGGCATTGGATCCATTGCAGATCTACTCATAGTTGCATTTTCAGCTGCTGAACCATCTGGTATATCTGTTGCTGATGATGAACTACTTCCTCTAGCATTTATAGGTGCACCATCCATAAACCAAGGTAATTCTAATTCATCTGGCATCCATCCTTCTTCACCTTTCCACCAACTTGTTTTCTTTTTTTGCGGTTCAGTCATATCTACAGGATATGTACCAATAGGTAAAGGCATATTTTTTAATGGAGGTGCTATAGTTGTTTTTTCTTCTTGAATATCCATCCATGGTTTAAGATATGTATTCATAAAAATTTCATTTCTTTCACCTAATGCTCTTTTATATTCTTTCTTTGCTGATTTAAAATCTTTATCATGTATTGCTTTAGCAAAGTTTTTAAATGTTTTATGAAAACCACCTCTTACATTAAATGTATAATCATTTAACATAAATTGCTCTGACTCTGTTAAATCATCCCATTTATTGTCCCCAAATCTTTGATTATAATATATTTCACTTAATCTAAGTTTTTCATCTATATCTTCACCTAATAAATCTAGTGCTTGAGTTTCATCAATACCATCTTTGTACTCATCTAGTATATCCCTATCTACTGGAGCATGACCGTGTCCTATTGTTGCACGTTTTTCATCTCCTACATAGTGAGGATAATATTTACCGTCTTCATAGATCTTATAATATGTTTTACCATCCCATTTACCATCTGATCCTAATTTTTTTACTGCTGAGTCTTTATTTCTTATGTAATGATAACCACTTTCAGTATCTAATGCAAACTGAATGTATTTTTGTCTTTCAGTTTCAGTACCATTCTGAGCTTTTTGTAATTGACCACCATATTTTTTAAAGTTTGTCATATCAACTGACTCCTTAAACTCTTTATATGATTTAAACCCATTCATTTCTGCCATCTCTCTACTAATTTTAAGAGCTTCAGATTTATTTTTCATAGTTCTTAATACTTTGTCCATTTCATTTACCTGTATAGTTTTTGGATAACGAATTAAATCATCTAAAGTACTTGTACCATATTTGTCCCACGTAGAAATTCCATGGTTACCTTCCCAGGGAATACCATCTAATGTTTCAATAGTCTCTAAAGAACTAACACCATGTGCTCTACTATGACCTGCTCCATGAACATCTCTTAACTTTTTCCAAGAAAAATCAAAATCTGGATGCATTGGTGTAATTCCATCTGTTTTACCAGTTAAAGGGTTTATAAAATTGTGATCCCATCCTTGAAAAGATGGTGTATAATACGAACCATCATTAGCCTTTTGATTAATAGCAACATTTTTTCCAGCATCATAGTTCTTTATTAAATGATCTCTAAAAACTGCATCACCTTCAGAGTTATTACCAAAACTACGATACCTATCTATAGGATTTATCATTTCTTCGGTTGGTTTACCATACATTCCTTTCCCTCCCTTTGTACTATATGAATTTATAATAGCCTCAAATGCATCATCTGTAGTATTTTCAAATAGTTTTATATTTGTAATACCTGTTTCTTTTTTTATTCTATTATATAATTTTTTATCTCTAGTTAGGATTAATGAATTACTTGGTATTTCAAAATCACCTTTTGTATAAAAGTATGTATCTGTTGGATCAAAATTTACAGCAACTCCAGATTTTTTTAAATTATCAAAATCATTAACAACAGCTGTAGATTTACCACCCCACTTACCATGTCCAGGATTTCCTATGTGACCATAAGACCAATGTGTAGTATTTCTATTTAGAGTATAATCATTCTTATCCCCAGCCTTCTTTGATCTTGCGTATGTATGAGGTTCTGTTTTACTGTATAATTTACCATCCTTTATTTTCAACCCTTTGCTAGATAATGCTCTTGTTAATGGTATTTTACTTTTAAATTTATTTGCTTGATTAACAAATGCTTCATTATCTAAAGATTCTTTAATTTGTTTGGTTGATAATTTTATATCCTTACCTTCTAAATACTTTTTACTTTCAACTGGTATAATTTTTTTATCAACTTTACTTGTAGTATTACGTAATGTTGCAGCATCTAAAGTTTCACTAAGTTCTTTAGCAATTTTAGCATTTTTTCCTAAAGGGTTTGTATTCTTAAGATAGTTAAAAGCCTTTTTAGTTCCTTTTACTAAAGGACCTGCAGAAAATGGTAGTATACCAAACATTGCATACAAGGCTGCATCAGTGTGCTTACCTTGTTGAGCATGGTCATATGCATTAATAAAGTCTGGTAAAGGATTAACCATAGCAGAAGCATCAAGCCCCATTCTTCTAGCATCTTCTGCAGTATTTTCATAACCGAAGTAGTCACCAATAGTATTCATCATATGCTCACCATCTCTTCTTAATCCTTTTGCATCTACAAATTTTCCTATTTTAGATTCTTCAAAATCATTCCATCCAAATTGAGCTTTTGGTAATGAACCACCATCTTGTAGTTTATATTTTTCTCTTAACTGATTTTCAAAACTATCAGGTGCATTATGAGTTTTATATTCATAATGGTCTTTATCATGGTATCTAGAATGATCCATTTCTTTACCTTGTATAAAACGCATTGCGTCATTCATAAAACTTTTTGGAATATTATAAAAACTTTCACTTCTCCAAAATTCTGGAATATGTGCAAATTCTGCAATTATATCACTAAAGTATGTTGATCTATAAACATCCTCTACTGAATCATTTAATTCCTTAATCTTTTGTAATCTTTCTTCTTCAGTCATCTGTTTTACCCAATAGGACTCACCTAATTTAATAGTTTCTATTAAGTCATTGTGCCAATTACGATATTCAACATCACCTGGTTCTATCATCTTAGGTACATGTATATTTTTTAATATTGGATTAGCATGTGGTCTAAAATCATTCTTGTCTCTATAAGAAAACGATTTTGGAAACATCTGCCCTAAAAGATTAGGTTCATTAGAAATATTCCTTACACCTAAATCATCTGTCATTCTTAAAGCATCTTTCCAATGCATTTGACGTTTGTCTTCATAAGAATTTCCAATATCTACGGTTTGTGCAATACCATCTGGAGTTACAAATGCATCATATAAATTTTGTTGAGGTTGACTTAATGTATTATATGTTTGATCTGTTAAAGCTGATACTTCAACTTCAGGCAACATTCCTCCCTGAATAATTTCTTCTCCATCTTGTCTAATAGGTAATCCAAATCCTATAGTAGCTTCTGCACCTGTATTTGGATTATACCCTACCTTACCAGACAATAATCCTACATTTCCATATAAACCAGCAGTAGTCCCAGTACCTCCAACTAAATCATGTCTTCCATAAATACCAGCACCATATTTCCACGGTTCTCTCCAATTATACGAATTACCACCAAATTCTCCTTCTATCCCAACAGATCCGGTTGCGTCAAGTATAGGATCAAACTGAGTAGTTTCATCCATCTTAAATCTAGTTCCTCCACTTAATCCTAAATGACCAGTTAGAGGTTTATAAGGAACATGTGTACTATATCCTAAACCTGCTCTAACAGATCCAGACATTCCCTTACTACTTATATCACCTAGAGTCATAGCTCCAGATCCATATAGATTATGCGCTGAGTCTCTATACCCACACCCAGTCTTAACAGATTCTCCATTCCATTCTCCATTACTACACATAGATAATTCTGTTCCTCCTTGTGCTTTCCATGAACCTTCACCATATTTTAAAGCATCTTCTTTATTAGGACCGAAGTGGATTAATTCACCACGTCTCTTAGCTTCTAACATTGCAGGTCTCCAATTATCTGGATCTTTTTCTAACATTAACTCATATGTATTATTCCAACTTCCATCTTCATTTTGAAATAACGTAGGAAAAGAAACCCAATTAATACCATCAATTGTTTCTGTCTTCATTATATGTGTAGACACACCCCCATTAGGATTAATTCTTTCACCATCTCTTTTTGGTGCTTTAAACTCTATTCCTGTTTGTGCTATCTCTCCGTTAACAGAAGGATTTACGTCTTGATCCGGATTTTCTACCATCCCCAACCAATCCACTGATGCGTTAAAAGTTTTTCCCATACTATAATATACTAAAATTATAAGACCTATCCAAAGTATCCCCCACCGTTTTACAAACCGGGAGACACCCCTGGGTCCATACCCCATGGCTTTTAAAAAAGTTGTGAGCATGGCATTGTAGAAGGGTCCTAGTGAAACAGCTCCCTCACTTTTTCCTGTCTTACTGTACCCCCGGGTCTTAAGTCACTTAAACTATTTTATTAATTTCAAAAACAAAAAACATGTCAAAAACAACAGTTTATTTCAAAAAAATCACCCAATCAAAGAAGGGTGTAGTCTTCTGCGTTAACAAGCCAACTGCTTCACAAGTGAAGTCAGCAGGTCAGTCAACAAGCGTAGACTTCAAGATGGGCAATGCCACAGTAACTGGCCGTAAGGCTTTCCACAACTTTGGTCAACAGTACTTCGTACAGCTTGACTGTTCAAAGTTAACTAAAACTCAGGTACCAAAGGTCGGTACTGAGTTCCAGATTGTTACTACTGACAAGCCAGTAATCAACAATTCTACAGGTGAGGCAATGCCTAACCTGAACTGGGGCTACGCAGGGTAGCCAACAGGGAGAGAATGTTACAGTTCTCTCTCTTCTAGTGTGGATCACTATCATATTCACACTGATATTAAACCAACTCACTCAGGATTGAAGGTCACTCAGCACATTTTTAATTAAATAGTGCTCAAACCTTCTTCTGTCTTGGTTTTTTTGTGCATTGTGGACAGCATAATCACAGTGGGTGGCACTATTACCCACTTTTCTCCACATTATACCACGTGTAGAGTTAACAACAGTATATAAAGGATATAGCTATAATAAGAGTTTAGAGTAGTGGATGGAAGGGGTGGGGCACTGATCAGCCTGTAAAGGGATCCTCATGGAATAATGGAGACAAACTACTCTCTTCTCTTATGTATAGTTCTTATACTCTCTCTATAGAGAATGAGCATATTAGTAACCCAAATCTTAAAAATAATATTATGTCACATTTAGAAACTAAGGAACAAGAACTAAAAGAATTAAGAGTACAATTCCCTGATCTGGGAGAGTCTGGAATAGAGTATTTATACTTCATGCATCACAAAGAAGAGATACAGGCAGAGAATAGAAAGAAGGATAAACTTACTGGTATTGATCGTAAGTTTAAGGAGGCAGAGTTAGAGGCTGATTACAATGCTATGTCTGACTACTATGAAGCTAATCCAGAGTGGTAATAACTTATAATTAACTAAATGAAAGAAATAGACGAAATGCTCAACAAATGGATACATAGTAGTATCATAAGAGAGAAATTAAGAGAATTAATAGTAAAGTATGCTACAAGCGCCTTTGAAGATGGTCAAGGAGTGGATGGGTATGGTCGTTATAACTAAACATTAACTCATGACTAAACTAAACAGAAAGCAAAAGAGAAGTATACGTAGACAGGTAGACATTGACCTTGGTGTTAATGCACCTTCTAGTAGTATACATAAGAATAAGACTAAGTATAACCGTAAGGTTAAACATAAAAATAAAAAAGATGAAGATATTAAATAGTAGTATGAATATAATAACAATAGTAGCATTAGTATTATTTAGTATAATGCTTATAACTACGTGTTATCGTTCAGTTCCATGTTCAACTACTGAATGTTGTATACCAACAAACGGATGGCACATGGATACTATAACTATGGGTGACACAACAAAAGTTACATTACATTACTATGATGAAATAACTATTAGGCCATGAATAAATATCAACATGTTATAGACACTCTATTAGATAAAGATAAAATACATACAGTTGGTAGGCCAAAGTCTACATGGTATAATAAGATATACCCAAAACCATGCATATGGGTAGACATGAGTACAATTAAGCAAGCAAAGAAATATAATAAATTAAAGAAAAAAGAAAATGAGAATAGTAATAGAAAGAGTACCAATGTTTGGATTAACAATCATATGGGACAAAGATCATGAAGGTCTCTTAATAGGAATAGCACTACCATTCTACCTAGTTGGTATTATATTTAAGAGTAAAAGATGAAAAGGAATGAACATTATTGGAAAGAAGTAAAGAGTAGAGCTGATAATCTATCACAAACTACTACTATTATTACAGGTAAGTCACAGTTTAGAGGTAACACTGTAAACATGTGGACATGTAATAAAAACAATGAGATAGTTGTATCTAATAGTTATTATACAGGACATGTAATGCAAACCTATTTAATAAATGATGATATAACTAGAATTGAATACTCAAACAATACACCTGCACCTAAGTGGATGAATAAGATGTTCACTAATAATAAAGCAATTCGTATTCAAATGAAAGATATGCATTTACTTTTTTCAGAATGGCATTATTTATTAGGTTGTACAACTGAAAAGAAAGGGCTTATGTTTATGGGTAACATTGATAGCATAAGTACTATGAAAGAATTAAAGCGTATACTTAGTAGTGTTAGAAACATTATTAAAAGATATGCTTATGAAGATGTAGCTGAGTTAGCTGCACCTGAAATAGTAGAAGGTGAGTTACATTATGGTGACACACTTATAATTAACTATGATAAGTTATTACAGTTTGACAGAAGAATGAGTGATCGTTCTGAGTGAGTGGATGAGGGAGAGGACTACGGTTCTCTCCTTTATTCTTTTTATAAATTAAAACAAGTATTATGACAAAAGATTTTGAACTGTTGGATGACCATAAGGTACCTCCAACCATTAAACCTATGATTAAACTACATGATATGTTAGTCAGAGGATGGAGACAAAGTAAAGAAGTAAGACTACCTAAACTTATATCTAAGATGGAGAAAGGTATAAGTGAACAAGTTGAAGAGATGGTTAAGTTAGAAGATCAAACACAATTTGTTAGTATAAGGTTAGTAGAAACACTGAATGGTATTAGAAAGATAATAGATGAACCATGTGATGATTTAAGAGAGTCATTAATTCACCTATTAGATAAGAGTTGTAATAAAATAGAAAAAAGATATAAGTAATGGCAATAGAACTATCAGATAATATATTATTAAATATAATGCGTAACTATATCAAGGAGAATATAAACAAAGAGTATGTAATTGATTTAATCACTAGTAAATTAAGTGATGCAGACAAAGGTATACTGTTAGAGTTATTATTAACTGAAGAAGAGCATGAACCTTTTGATATTAATGATATAGTATGGATTAAGATGGATAAGTATGGTGACTATGGTGAGATACAATCATTGAGAGACATTAATTTAATCCAAGATAACTATATGTTAGCTAAGGTAACAGGATCTGATAACTATGGTACTGATTTTGATAAATGGCATTACAAGTTTAAGGTTGAATGTATTATACTTAAGGATAAAGATAATTGGGAAATATCTGAACAAACAGTTGATAGAAAAGATGTTAAACATATCGTTGGATCTAATATGAACCAGCAAATAGTACAAGCATACAAGGATAAATATGCAGAGATAGCTATATAACTCCTATTTATCTTGACTCAGTACTAATATAATTCTATAATTACTACTGCTGTAATAGTTGAAACATATATATTTGTACCTTTAATAAGGAACAAGACTATGTTATATCAACTAAGAAGCGGAAGAACTATAGAAATATCTATTGAACAATATCTTGACATGACTGATCTAGAACTTGAAGAGTTAGAAGGACTTGGTAGCATGAATACTATGGAGATTAATAATCCATGGTATAACTCATACCAAAAGAAAACAAGAGAAAGATCAGAAGACTTAACAGATGAGAAAGAGTTAGGTAAGATACATGAGAAGGTAAGAAGGGATGATACATATTTTCATAACAAAGATGATGAGTAGGTAAACTATTCATCAGTATACACATAAGGACGTATTATAGTAGTGATCACTATCACGCATCTATAGTATGTCCTTTTTTTTATTCAAATTCAATTCAAATTAATTAACCGCTTAAAACTAAAACAATGGCAAAAGCAAATGACCAGGTAGAGATTGTACCTAATGAGCATGGAGCAAAAATCCGTGTATCAGCAAACAATCCAGAGTATGCACATGTACTATTAGTACAAAACAAAACATGGATAGCACCATCAGGGTGGGTACGTCAAAGACGTATGAGCACACTGTTAAATGGTAAAACAGAAGTAATCAAAGAATTAGGATTAGGTAAGAAGAAGTATTTACCTGGACAAATAGTTATTAAAGAGCAACTTGAGCCATTTCAGTCTAATGATCCAGATAGAGATATAAAATATGCAGGTGATACAGGAGTTATATGTTGTAAGGAAGGTGAGATTATATATAGAAAATGTTTCTATGACTCAAGTGGTCTTGACACAGATGTATTAATAGCACACACTAATGGTGACGCTATTAGAGAAGCTAACGCTGCAAAAGCTGAAGGCACTGATGAAGTATCTGTAGATGACAATACATCAATGGTAAGTGGTGAGGAATTCTTCACTAAAGGTAATGATGATGAGGAGAAAGAAGAAGTAGATCCTAATCAAATCAACCTTATGGATGCTATTGATGAAATTACTAATGAAGTTGAAGGAGAAACAGAAGAAATAACTGTTGAAGACTCAAATGAAGAAGTAGAAGAGGAAGTAGAAGAAGAAGTACATACATTTGATATATAATCAGATGTAAATAGATTGAGAGTAGTTAGTTGTCATAACCTAGCTACTCTCTTTCTTTTATATAAATAAATTAATAACTCACTTAGAAAATAAATTATGCTTAATAAGGAACAAATCCAAAAAATAGAAAGAGAAAGAAGACTCAACAAACTAGAATACCTTGGTATACTGAATGATTACCAAACAATTAGAAAAGGTTTAGTACAAACTGTAGTATACAGTGAACTAAGTCAACATCAACACTTCTTATTTAAGAGAGTGTTACATGGTTTAAATGTATATAAACCAGAAGAGTTAGAAAAAATGCACTGGGATAAGAAAAGAAGAGTGAAGAAAGTATGGAGACGTGCACAAAATGTTATAAACAGTTGGAAACAAATGGTATGTAATAAAAGGTCTAATGAAATATTTAGTATCTTTAAACACAGTGAATTAGCTAAACATATAGTTAATACACCTGTTAATGAAACTGATCATAAATTTATTAATGATATGAAGCTTAAAACATTAGGTATAACATATGAAGATCTTATAATTAAATTTATAAGTGAAGGGTTATTACCTCGTAACTATTACAGCTTGTGAAAGCTAAACGCAAACTGTGTGTTGGCTGTGGAAAAGAGCAATTCATCTGGAAGTCTGAAGGTAGGTATAAATACTGTAAGAACTGTTGGCTAACTAAGGTCCCAACTAAATCACTCAGTAGATCACCAATTAAACCATCTAAAAAACCAATTAGACATAAGTCTTCTAAGATGAATGCTCTTGACACAGTTTATTCTAAGTTAAGAAAGCATTACTTACAACAGTATCCATTGTGTTGTGCATCATTGCCGGGCTGCACTAAACACTCTACTGATATACATCATAAAAAAGGTAGAGGTAAGTATCACAATGATCCAACAACATGGTTATCTGTATGTAGAACATGTCATGATTGGATAGAGACACACCCAATTGAGGCACAAGAACTAGGATTTTCAATTAAAAGAAATTAGAATGGAAAAAGCATTAGAGATTTGTAGAAATCTTAAACATACTATTGATAAAATGAATCACCAAAATCAAACATTAGGTAATTCTACATTGCATGACAATAACATATTCAATAGTTACAAAGCAAGTAAGAGTATACTTGAAAGACAGTTAAAAGAATTATTAAAGAAACATAATATAAAAAAGAATCAATTATAATGGAAATACCAAAAGATATGTTAAAGAAATTAAAACTACGTGATGAACCTAAGTTAGATAATGCAGCACAGGCTCATGTAGATCAGATAGAGTACAAAGAAGTACTTAACAAAGAGATAGCTGAAGCTAGAGAGTACACTAATGTAGATAAGTATACTAGTGTAGATGCACATCAACTAGTGAAAATGGATAAGCAGCATATCATTGAAGTATTAGTACATGCTATGGGAACTATAAGATTCTTAAGAGATTGGGACGCTGATACTTTAGGTCCGGATGGAAAAGTAAGCTTATGAGCAGAGATGATGTACAACAAGAAGCATTAGACATTGCTACTAGCAACAGGAGATGTGGTCTAGGTATATCTATGGGTGTGGGCAAGACAAGAATAGGATTAAAACATATGGTACATAACTATAATCCTATGGTTCAATATCTTGTGGTAGCACCTAAGAAATCTATATTTAAATCATGGGATGATGAGATGGTTAAGTCTCAGATGGAAGGTATGGGTAAACATATTACTTATACTACCTACCTCAGCATTAATAAGCATAACCCAAATGACTATGATGTAGTATACTTAGACGAGTGTCATAGTTTACTAGACAATCATGAGAATTTTTTAGGCTCTTACACGGGGAAGATACTGGGACTAACTGGTACACCTCCTCAAAGAAAGGGCACTGAGAAATATAGAATGGTACAGAAGTATTGTCCTATGAAGTATGAGTTTAGTGTTGACCAAGCATCTGATACTAAGATACTTAACCAATATAAAATTATCATACATCACCTGCGCCTATCAGGCGTGAAGTCTTTAGAAAAGAATAACAAGAAGACAGGTGGTAAATGGTATACATCTGAGATAGATGATTATAATTATAGTACCAATAGATTAGAAGAAGCAGATACTATGCAGAAGAAGAAGTTCTTTGGTATACTGCGTATGAAATCTATGATGAGCTATTCTACTAAAGAGAACTATGCTAAAGGTATGTTAAAACATATGGGTCAGAAATGTATTGTGTTTGCTAACACTCAGAAGCAAGCTGATCTAATGTGTAAGCATAGTTACCATTCAAAGAATAAGAACTCAGATGAGAATCTTGAGTTGTTCAGTGATGGTAGGATTGACCAGCTATCATGTGTATTACAATTAAGTGAGGGTGTAAGTATACCCAATCTTAAGCAAGGTATTATAATGCATGCATATGGTAATGAAAGAAAGACAGCACAACGTATAGGTAGACTACTACGTCTTAATCCAACTGAAACAGCAACATGTCATGTGTTATGTTACAAGGATACTGTAGATGAGAAGTGGGTAACCAATGCATTGTCTGGCTTTGATCAGAGTAAAATAGAATTTTATAACCCTTTAAATAATTAATAATGGAATCATTATATATAATAGCAGGTGTAGTAATATATATGCTTGGAATAATAACAGGAATTTACTGGTCTTCTCAGATAGAGAAAGATATAGATAAAAGAATTAAAAAATGATAATAGAGATTATAGTTACATTAGGAATGGGTATCTTTGCAGGTACTACATTCTTAATGTCACATAAACATTCAAAAACAAAATACAGTTATGGGAAAAATGAAAGAGTTATATATGAAAATGTTAGAAGAACAAATGCATCAAACATTACAAGAACACATACCTACAGAACCATCCCCAACAGATATATTATGTCCAAATTGCATGAAGACAAGACTTACTTATCATAGCACATCAGACATTAAATGTGATAAAGGTTGTGGTCAAGAGTTTGTTCTTGTGGATGCTAAAACAGTAAGATACAAATGATGGTAGAAACTATAGCATCATACTTTGGTATTGCTTTTGTATCTATTATATTTATGTGTATGTGCCATTGTATATACACAATAATTAGAGATAATAGGTCATGATCACTATCATCGTTTCAGATCCTGGTGATGAACAACCTGGTACTCACATAATAAAAACACATGAAGATAATATACAACACAACACTAATTAAACGTAATGGGAAATTAGAACACACAATAAAAGCTAAGGAAGGTATACTTAATGATATAATTAAAGATCTTCCTGAAGGTGCAAAGATAG
>Ga0181389_1000003_pt1 | contig 101914 bp, 87 predicted proteins | sample 12SPOviralmetaG_FD_130121 | JGI IMG/M metagenome (GOLD analysis project Ga0181389, IMG submission 130121) | Marine viral communities from the oligotrophic San Pedro Time Series (SPOT) site, San Pedro Channel, CA, USA - 12 SPOT_SRF_2010-06-29 | ecosystem: Environmental > Aquatic > Marine >...
CCAAGACCTAATTATCAGCATACAATGAAGGCGAATGAAGGTTCACCTAAGACTGATAATGCTACTGATAGTCGTCCTAGAGACTTCCCAGACCAAGCAACGAATCGACTTGAGAGAACATTATGAAGATGTGGGAGACAAAGTGCATTGGGTGTGGTAAGATGATACCAGCGAATCAATGCCCTCAGGTTGGGTGCTATGTCCCGTCCGAGAAAAAGTACAAAAATTCGTTATGTAAACCTTGTTGGGTTAAGTCAAAAAAATGAACATCTTTGTTACAAATGATTCACCATGGATGTCTGCTGCTGTCCTACCAGACAAGCACATTGTCAAGATGCCCTTAGAGACCTGTCAGATGCTTGCTATTGTATGCTCTGACAAGTGGGGGCATGGTTATGGCACATTGCCTAAGAAAGATGGCACACCCTATGCTACAGAGAAGGGAGCATTCCGTAATCACCCTTGTACTATCTGGGCAAACGAAACTTTAGCAAACACTCGATGGTTGCTTGCTCACGGTATAGCATTATGTGAAGAGTATTTCAATCGATATGGTAAATGCCATACTTGCTTCAAGACTTTACTTGCTGCTGATGAGATCATTCCTTATGTGAAGTGGGATAATCACACTCCTTTTGTTCGTGCAATGCCAGAGGAGTTTAAGCTTGACGATAGTATCACTACTATTGAAGCATACAAGATGTACATTGCATCTAAACCATGGGTATCTGACAACTACCTACGACTACCACACCACAAACCTGATTGGGTATAGTATAATGGATAAAATTGACACACAAGGCATGAGTCTTCCTGGTAGATCAAAGAAACCAAGTAGATTTGATCCTATGCCTGTAAAGCATCGTACAATCTTCACACCAGAAGAACGTATGGAGTTGAAGCAGATTATCAATGAAGCACTTGACGAGAGAGAACAAGCATGAAGTTTAAAGCATTAGTATTCATCCGTCTACGATCACAGGTAGATGACTCTCCTGGTAATGCTGTGAGAGATGGTAGTAGACGATTGTCTGAGTTGGACATTAAGAAACTTAGATTAGGTAAGGTCATCGACATTTGGTTAGAAGCAGAGACTAGAGAGTATGCCGAGAAAGAAATCGAAATGCTTTCTGATCGTTTCTACGCTAACACAGTCATGGAAGATTGGGACTATGAATTGACTGAGATTGAAACTTTTCCACCAGGTATTGAATAATGGATGATTTTAACGCACCAGGATCAAATAAATCTTGGATGGACGATGGATTCAAGAAGTATGCGGTTGAATGGCAACTAGGTAATATTGTAAATATATTAGATGCTGAAATCGAACGATGTCATGTTTATAACAGCGACAATCGAGATGAAGTATACAAACAAATCACTATCACATATAAAGAACCTCCATGCAAGCAGTAATTTATTCTAACGGCAGTCAAGAGTGTGAGCGTATGACCGCACTACTTAAATCATTAGGTGGTGAATTCCTAGAATACAAACTCAACGAACATTTTACTCAAAGAGCATTTGAAGCAGAGTTTGGATCTGAGGCAACATATCCTCAAGTTGCTATTGGTGCTAAGCATCTTGGTAACATGCACGATACACTTCATTACATGAGTGATAAAGGTTTACTAGTGTGATGGATACTTTAGGAATATTTCCGATACCTATCGCGAAACAAGACAATTTTTTATCAGAAAACGATTGTATTAGATTAGCAGATATAAGTGCGGCACTTGACTACTATAAAAAAACTACAGAAGCAAAATCATATCGATCAGAAGAACGTAATGTTTTGGGAAAATATTTCCCAGAACTAAAAACATCAATTGAGTCCTTATTTACTGATTTTGCGTATAACACACTTACAGTAAAACGAACATGTGATTTTAAAATAATGGGTTCGTGGTCAACTATGACTCCACCTGGTGGTATGTCGAATAGACATTCTCATTGCAATTCGTTTTGGTCTGGTTGTCTATATTTTGCTGATTATACAAATCCTATACTATTTCATAAACCAATATTAAATCAAATTGTATTAGATCAGGATGTAGATAGAACAACACCTGAGCATTCAAATGAAGTAATTTTTGAACCTAGTAAAAGATCATTACTATTATTTCCAAGTCATTTGGGACATCAAGTTTCTCTTAACAGAACTAATAAAAATAGATATTCTCTTGCATTTAATATTTTACCAAATGGTGTATTTGGAATGCATGATTCTACAACAAACATATCTGTGTCAGAATATGATTACTTACAATATGAATAAATAATTCGTAAGTGATTAAAGAAAGATGAAAGCATATCAACTTTCCCAACTATATCAATTTTTAGAAGGAAGTGTTGTACGTATGTACTTCATTCAGGGAATTCCATACACTTTTGATGAATTGCCATTAATTTTACAAGATCACCCAACTATCCAGACACAAGCACTGGAAGGAAAGGATTGGGATATGGAAGATCTATACAGATTATCATCATATTTGATGGAAGAAGAAGTACATCCATTAGTATTTGATCTTCAAGTAAACGATAAAACTTTGTTACCTCAAGATGATTGAAAATTTTTGTAAATGGTTTGAAGGAACATTCAATAATAAAATACAAGCATTTACATATCCCTCTCGGTATGCCTATATTGTAGTTACTCATCGTAAGGTTAAAGATGGGTGGTTTTATGGTGAGCAAGCATATTTTAATAAGACACAAAAACCATATCGTCAATTTTTGCTGAATGTAGTAGCAGAAGACACTGGTAATATTGTAGTAAAAAATTACGAAATCAAAGATAAAAGTCTTCATCTTGGATTTAAAAATCTAGAGAGTCTTTTAAATCTGCCCTTGACACACAAGGCAGGATGTGATACAATATTTGAGTTCAAGAATGGGCACTATGCAGGTCGCATCCAACCAGGATGTTCTTGTGTCGTCATGCAAGGCGATAACGAAACCTACTTAGAAAACGTTGCATTTTTGGGCGAAGGGTGGTATAATGTAGAGGACAAGGGGTTCGACCCTGAGTCAAAAAAACAAGTCTGGGGATCTCAGCACGGATGCTTCTTATTTAAAAAATATGATAACTGATCTTTTTTCATTTAATCAGTTCTTTGTTCAATTTCAAGCACCCAATGCAGATGAATTAACTTCATACGTATTGAACAAAAGTGAAAACTATACTGCTTTTGATTGGGCTAAAGGGTGCCAAGTACAAACTATTGCTTGTCCTTGGGAAGAAACTGATCAGTTAATTAAACCATCCATGCAAAAGTTTGGCGAGTCTGTGGGAAAATCTTTCTCATATACTTTCCATGATCCTTGGATCAATTGTTATGAACGTGGTTCTTATCAAGAAATACATGATCATATAGAAGTAGATTTTGCATCGGTATTCTTCCCTCAACAGGAAGATGACTTTGGACAATTTTTCTTTTATGATCGATATAACAATTCATTAAAACCTAAATGGAAAAAAATCTTTGGGTTCCGTACTACATGGACACCACAAGTATCTCCTGGAGATATTATTTTCTTTCCTAGTACAATTCTTCATGGAGTAAATGTTCATCGTAGTGAAAAAACAAGAAAAACTTTTTCTTGCAATTATTCGTTTGATGAACTTCGTGAATAATTATGGGGAGTACAAAAGATCTTTCTTATATGAAAGCGCCCCTATACTACAACCTCTCTAATAGCAGAGGGTAGTAAGGAGGATTGATAAAGAGCGAGTAACCACCTGCATGGTGCATCTTTCTCCTAAAATTCTCCTAACAATCCCAAGTAGCTCAGTGGCAGAGCCGCCGACTGTTAATCGGCTGGTCGCTGGTTCAAATCCAGCCTTGGGAGTTCTTAGTTTACTGAATAGGTAGACGTGATGTGTATAAATAAATCAAGGAAAACGACAATAAGCTCGGGTAGTTATGCCGCTAACAAGACTTGATAACTTGTATTCAAGTAAGACTGGAAAATACCTCTATGTATCTCCAGATGACTTTAATGCTACTGATGAACTGAACAACCGAGGAAATTCACCTTTACGTCCATTTAAGACGATTCAAAGGGCATTTATCGAAGTATCAAGATATTCATATCTACCTGGAGCAAATAACGACAGGTTTGACCAGTTCAGCATCATGTTGATGCCAGGTAATCACTATATTGATAACCGCCCAGGTCTTGTAACAGAAACTGCAGTAGAAGCAAGATATTTTGATGCATCTAACCTCCTGAGAGCGAATCGTCAGGAAGTTATTGATCGTGGAGTAGCAGAAGTATCAGTACAACATCCAGATTTTTTCTATCCTGGTGATCCACAAACAGGTGCATGGTCTCGTTATAAGGACGCATATCGTCTGATTCAGAAGAACAGAGAAGAGATCATTGATAGATCTGCTGCTGAAATTTCTGTTCAACACCCTGATTTTGTATACCCTAATGATGCTGCTACTGGTGAGTGGTCTAGATTTAATGATGGATATAATCTCATCCAAAGAAATAAAGATCTGATTGCACAAGATGCATTCGATCATATGGATGCTATTATTCGTCCTGATCCTGTACCTCCTGGTTATAACTCTGGTAGTTGTGTTCGCGACATCAAGTTCTTGATTGATGCTATCTCACTTGATGTTAAGCAAGGTGGTGGTAACAAGTATACTAGAAAGTATATTACTAATTACTTTAATGATGCTGGTACTGATTGGGTAGGAAGCAGAGTTTCTTATACTCCAACTGACGCAGCATACAATCCCGCAAATGGTAGCACTACAATTACCTTTGCTAATGATCATAACATTGCTGTTAATGATAGAGTATTCCTAGAAGCAGGTGCTTTGTCGTTCACTTGCGACATGGATGGTGATCAAGCAGTTAAATCTTATCCTCGTTCTGGTATTGATCCTGGCGCAATTAAAGGATTCTCTGTAACTCAGACTACTAATAATACTATCACATTCAATGGTGGTGTTTCTGGTCCTAATAAGTATTTCCAACCATCTGCTGCTACATATGATCCTGCAACTGGTGTCATGGAAGTCACCGTTGGACAGCATGGTCTAGGTGTTGGTCGTGGTGTTGTTCTAGAAGACAACTCCTTTACATTCACTTGCCTAACTGATCCTACACAACCTAAGACATATCCACGTCCTGGTAGTGATCCTTTCGCTGGTAAGTCTATTTCTATTGCTAGTGTTGGTTCTACATCACATACAGCAACTGATGCTCCATACGATGCAACAACTAACATTGTTACCCTAACAGTTGCAAATCATGGATTCTCTACTGGAGATTACATCAAGATTGAAGACAACTCTTTGGAGTATACATGTGTCCTAGATGGCAATCAAGAGACTAAATCTTATCCTCGTCCTGGTATTGATTATCCATCAGGTCGTTGGTTGGATATCACGGTTGTTGATGCAAATACAATTACAATTGATGTAGGACCTTCCGAGTATACTGGTGCTCACACGTTTGTTGGTGGAACTGGTGCTTTTGAACGTCAAGATGGTACGTTTACAATTAACGTTGGTACTTCTTCTGATACATCAGCTCATACATTTGTTAGTGCAACTGCTCAAGCAATTAAGCACGAACCACAATCTACACATGCATTCGTTAGTGCATTAACAAATGGTCTTGTTCATGATGCAACCAGTGGTCTTCGTGGAGAAGAAGTTTCTGCATTGACTGCATTTGCTAAAGCAATTGAGTTGATGAAGTCAGCAATGACTAATAACTTCACTTCTGCATCATCTCCTGGTAATGAGTATAAGGATCTGACAGTAACTCCTGGTGAAGCAGTTTATGGTGATGGTAACGGAGTAGTTGCTAACACTTCTGTTAATGCCTGTACTGATATTCAGAACATGGTGGATACGCTATATGCTATCGTTGATACAATTTTCGATGATGCAAATCTAGCAGCAAACAATGGTACTTTCCTACTCAGTTCTCTTCTACCTGCAGAAACGAGTTCCACAATTCTCCCTGATGGCGAGATCAAGTGTAAGCGTGACATTGGTCAATTTGTTGACGCTATTGCCCTTGATGTTCATGAAGCAGGTGGAAACGTATATACGAGAAAACTTGCACAAAATTACTTTGATGAGTCTGGAACTAACTGGGTTTCTAATGGTCTCCAAGGTGAAACTGCTGAGTCACTGACTGCATTTAACTTTGCAATCGGTGAGATGAAGAAAGCGATTACTAATCAGCTTTACTTCAAAGATTCTGGTCCTAATGGTATCACTCCTGGTGATGCTATCTTTGGTAACACCAACAACCCACAGGAAAACCTACAATCTGGTAACCCTGCTGCATGTGCTGACGTTCAGTCTGCTATTGACACATTGGGTGCTATTGTTATCACTGCTGTTACTGACGAGAATCTTTCACAACTTCCCGCAGAAACAATTTCTACCCAAGTCTCTACTGGTCATGCTAAGTGTAAGCGTGATGCTGGTATCATTGTTGATGGTTTGATTGATGACCTAGGAACTGATGGTAATGCTAACACCATTACTAACACTAAAGCATATTTTGACCGCTTCGGTAATCCAATTTCTAATGGTCTTCTAGGCGAAGAAGCAGAATCTGTCACTGCATTTAGTGCTATTGGTTATTGGGCAAAGAGAGCAGTTACTAACAGATTGTTTGCTAAAGATCTGACAATCTCTCCTGGACCTGCTATTGCTGGTGCTAATACTCCTGTAATTCCTTTTACTGGATCTGGCAATCTAGCAACATGTCAAGATGTTCAGGCAACTATTGATACATTGATCACGATTCTAACTGACGTTATTTCAGTCGGAAATCTTGATGATCTATCAGCTGTTAAAGTTACTGGTGTTCTTCCTTCCTTTAATTACAATAGAGCATTGGAAGAGTGGCAGGACAACTCAATTGTTGATCTAAGCAATCCTGACAACGTTCTCTATAAGTTTAACGCAGAAAAAGGTGGTTGTATCGTTCCTAGAGGTTGTTCTCTAATTGGTTATGACCTACGTCGTACAGTTGTTCGTCCTCTGTATGTTCCTGATCCTGCTGATACTACACAAGACAGAACTTGTATCTTCAACCTAACTGGTGGTTGTTATATCTGGCAGTTCACTATTAAAGATGGTGATCTTTCTGCACAATCTCCTCTGTATGATGCAACTGCAGGTGTTGGTAAAGTTTATAACAAGCGTGGTTCTACTCAACTAGCAATTCCTGAGTATTCTCACCATAAAATTTGCATCATGGAGTATGCAGATTCTAAAGATCTTGATAACTACTACGAAAAAGTAGGTAAGTCATTCCAGCAATTCCAACCACAAATTGATGAAGGTGGACTGGAAGCACTGGTTCAAGAAAACAGAATCGTTGGTCCTCTATCTGATAGCAGAACTATCGAGAGTATTAAAGTTGAGGATTCCACTACATTCATCGGAACTGCTAACAGCACTGATCTACTAGTTAATGTATCTGATACTAGCAAACTTAATGTTGGTGCAACAGTTACAACTAATGATGTAAACGTAGTTATTAATCCTAACACTAGAATTGAATCTATCTCTGGCAACACAGTTACCCTAACTCAAGCAATTAGTGGTAATGGTTCAATTTCATTCGTTTCGCAATTTGGTTATTCAAACATTACCATTGTCACGAAAATTGATCATGGTTACTTTGAAGGTCAGTATGTTGCTATCATTAACTCTGGACTATCTGATGAAATCAACGGAACCTGGAAGGTTACCAAGATTGATGGCGTAAATCCTAAAGTATTTGAATATGAAGTATACAATAATACCGCAGCATCACTTGGACTTGTATCTGGTCAAACTTATTTCTCTGGCGAAGTCGGTGGAGTCTCTACAAACGCGGTAGTTCTTGCGGAAATTGACTCTGTTGAGTCCGCATCTCCTTATGTGTTTAACTGCTCGATCCGCTCTACTTGGGGTCAATGCGGCATGTGGGCGGATGGATCTAAGGCGACTGGATTCAAGTCAATGGTCGTAGCTCAATATACGGGAGTTAGCCTTCAAAAAGATGATCGTGCGTTCATTCGTTACGACAGACTTACTAATACTTGGAACCAAGCATCACTTACTGACGCATTTGCTACCATTCCTTACCATACTAAGGGTGATGCATACTGGAAAGATGACTGGAGAAACTTCCACATCCGTGCTTCGGATGACTCTTTCGTTCAGTGTGTCTCGGTCTTTGCTGTTGGTTTCTTCGATCACTTCCTAATGGAAAGTGGTGGCGATATGTCCATCACGAACTCGAACTCCAACTTTGGTAACACATCACTTCACTCTGTTGGTTTCAAAGGATTCTCCTTCAACCAAGATAAGGGTGGATACATTACTGATATTATTCCACCTGGTACAATTAATGAGAGTAAGACAATCATTAACCAGTGGTATACTTTAGATGTTCCTGCATCTAAGTCTAGAAACAACCACACTAAACTATACCTTGCTGGTGATGACGTTACTGATCCAGAATCCCGTCCAGCATCTTCTATTAATGGATATAGAATTGGTGCTAAAACAGGTGAAACACTAGCAGTTGATCTTTCTCGTTATCCTACAGAACCTGCTGGTCCACTTGAGTTTACATCAAAAATTTCTCCAAGTGGATTTAAGTCTTGGACAGTTGGCATTGAAACTCTAACTCCTGCAAGCGCAGCAGTTGACAATTATGCACAAGATGCTGCTAACAGAATTGAAGATAACAAAGAACTGATTCAGAACGAAGCTTATCAGTACATTATTACTAAGTACCCAGACCTTCTTAATAATCCAAACATTGTTATTGGTAAATGTGAAAGAGACATCGGATATTTTGTTGATGCTGTTGTCAATGACTTGAGACTTGGTGGTAACATCAACTCTATTCAAGCAGCAGAAGGTTACTACATTCAAGGTCAACTCTCTTACATCTTTAATGAGTTGAACGAAACTTTGGATGCTCTTGATTATGTTAAGAGCATGATGATCGCAGCAATGCGTAATTTTGATTACCTAATTAGAGATTGTTCTTTAACTCCTGGTTCGGCAATCGTCAATGTTGGAGACACATCTGGTCTTATCATTGGAATGAAGGTTAATGAGTACACACCTTCTTCCTTTACTAATGGTAAACTTAATGCTTCACCAACTGAAATTACAACTAACCTAGATGGTAATAGTTTCATTAAGCAAATTATTAGTGATACTCAAATTGAATTGGGTGTTCCTGGTGCTAGATTGAGTTTTGGATCTACAAGACCTGTACAATCTACAAGTGCTGGAACTACAAGTTCTTTCCTATACTTCACTCTTCCTCAAGGTTCATGGTCTGCGATCACTCCTACGACTGATCCAACAATCACTCAAGATAGCAGAGTTGATCCAATTTCTGGTGATCCACTGCCTGAGTGCTCTAACATTGCAACCACAATTGATGGTTACTTTGAGCAGATCTTCTTGGTACTTAACTCTGGTTATAGTGTACTGGGTGGTACTGAAGTTGATGCTTCTAATGCAATCACTGATAATGCACGTTTCATTGCTTCAGAAGCAGTTTACAGAATTGCTAATGATCCTACATATGCTGGAACAAAATTGGGTCAAGGTCTACTAGCATCTACTGGCGAAACAATCGAAGATGCTTGTATTGATGACGTTGAAACTATACTTAACGAGATTGCATACAACGTTAGATTCGGTGGTAATAATAAAGTATATGCAGCTGCTGAACTCTATATCACTAGCGCATCAGTTATTGGTGAGCAAACAGAATCTATTGCAGCATTTAATATGGCGAGAGATCTTGCCATCAATGCGATGCGTCAAGAAACAATCACAGTTCAAGGTACACATGGTCTTACTCAAGTAATTGATAACACCATTATTCCTGACTATGATGCAAATGGCAACCTTGTAACACCTCCATGTGCTGGTATTGCAAACAACATTACTACTTTGACAGCACTAATTACCTCTGCTATTCAAGGTACATTGGCAGGTAGCATTACAATGCCTACATTTGCCTCTGTAACACGTGTTGAACCAAATACTAACCTATCTGGTCTATCTGCTCGCGCAACGCTATTCACGCTTGCTACAGGCACATTTGCAGGCAATCCTAACCCACATGACCTTGAAACTGGTACTGCTGTTAGATTGATTCCTCGCGCAAAAGCAGGTCAAAATCCTGATAAGCGTGTTGTTAGACTACCTGATGGATTTAAGACGAATACAAAGTATTACGTTATTGCTCCTGGTAGAAATCTTTATCCAGAGAATTTCTCTCTATCTGCCATCGCAGTTTCTGTTACTGAAGCCGCTGGTACATCATTCACTGCTCCTAATTCTACAAGAGCAACAGCAACAGGTCTCTATCGTTCATTAGTTGCACAACCTAAAGTTGCTGTAGATGGTACTGCATTAGCATCTGGTACTGGACTACGCTTTAACATTCAGGTTAATGCTGATGGTTCTCTACAACTTGGCGATGGCGTAAATCTTGATGGAATTGCTAATGGTGGTTCTAGATATCAAAATGGAGACATTGTTGTTATTAGTGATGGTCAACTAGGTGGAACTGGTGCTCCTGACATCGAGATTGAAATCACTGCAGTATCCACAGCAGAATATCCTGGTGTATTTGATGGAACTGAGACTAACAAGATGATGCTTGCTACATCTCCTGAGAATGCAGCAGCAGGTATCTACATGTATTCTCCTGAGACTGACTCAGTTGATCCTGATGTTGAGATCTACATTGAGCAGTATGTACTAGATGGCAACTATGATCTTCATAAGTACAAGTCCAATGTTGTTGGTGCATCTGAGATTGAGACAAACGTTGCTCATATCTTTGACGTTCCTGCTTCTAATACAACTTCACAGGAAGTATTTGTTAGAATTGCTAGTGACATTGCAGGATCTACTCTACCTCAACTGAGTGGTTCTTCTTCTGCAATTAACATTAACACTTTATACTTTGTACGTTACGTTTCCAACAAACGTGTTACTCTTCATGAAACAGCAGCTGATGCTGAGTCTGGTGATAGAGCACTGACGTTTGTTTCTGGAACAGGTAATAATTTCTATCTCTATGCTAATAAGCGTCCATCACCTCTAGTCTTTGACCCTGAGTTTACAGCAACGGGCAACACTAGTGGTTTGTGGTATCTTAATGTTGAAGATGAGTCAAATTCTGGTAATAGTGGCACATATAATCGCTATAGTATTCTTTCAAGATTCCATGGTGGTGTAGAACTAGTCAATGATTTCCAAACTAAGACTGATCCCACACTTGATACTCGTTATCTTCGTATTGAAGATGAAAGAGGTAAGGAAGATCGTGTTTATAGAATGCGTTATGTTGTTCCTTCCTACTTGGAGACAGTACGTGATCCCCTCAATGGTTTCGTTATCAAATGTAGAACTGATGACAAACGTCGCTTAGTTCCACAAAGAGTATTGCTGAAGCCTATTCCTGGTAACCCAAATAATGTCGCATCGTTCTTTAACCCCGCCAATGCTGGTGAGCAAATTGGTCTAAACAAATCAGAATTGATTGCTGATCAAGTAAGAACAATTGATCCATCTGTTGTTGATCTACTACCAGAACAGCAAAATCTTTACGATCCATATCAAGAACCGAAGGTAATTGAATTTGATTCTAAAATTTCTGCTACGATTCAATCTGCACGTAAAGTTCAACCTATTCTAGGATCCAATGATGAGTTCCTAGAGGTAACACTCTTCGATCACACGATCGTTAATCAGTCTGTTAAGAACGAGATCTTCACAGTTGTTCGTTGTAACTTCCTGCAAGGTGGATTCTTCACTGCTAATGCAACTCAAAGTAATGATGCTAACAAGATTACGTGGGAGACAGTAGGTGGCGGCACAGTACAAGGTGAAGCATATCTACAATCATACATTAATGATATTGAAACTTCTCAAGCAGTTTTAGTCCTGAAAGGTGTTGTTGGCGAACTAGATTTCATTGCAGGTAATGTAGTTCTGTTCAAGCAAGGTGCAGTTCAAATTCAACTCGTCGAGACTCCTAACTCGTTCGGTGATATTGCAAGACTGGACAAAGCAAAACGTGACAACTACCTCTATAGAGTAGAAGGAGCAAACGTTTATACTATTGCTCCTGGTGATATTGTTACTGATGATACTGGTCAGAATGCATATTTTGTCGCAACAATTGAAGACCAAGGAAACTTTGATGATTCCTTCTACATCTTTGATATTAATACGTTGCAAGAGCGTATTGCAAACCAACAGGATGGTATCTACTACCTAACCTGCTTGCGTGGTAATATCTCTCCGTTCCCACAAGGATCTGGTGTTGGTGAGAACTTCAGAAACTTTAAGTTCTCTCAACCTATTTCTCAGTTGTATCCTATCAACTACAAGAACGACCCATTGTGGTTCCAAGTTGATGGTAGTACAGGTGTTAGAGATACTTCTATTGTTGATGTTCCTGCTACAATTTCTGCTGCTGACAACTATGTACATGGTTTGGTAACAGTTAACGATGCTAAGGGTAGTGAAACGAAAGAGATGATTACCGATGCAATCTCTAATTCTTTCCTAAATCAATTTTTCTACACCAACACTACAACAGATAGTAATGGAAACATTATTGATAACAGAATTCAAGGACAAGAAGGTAATGCAACTTCTGGTTCTGAAGATAGATTGATTCCTATCTCTGGTGACTCTCAGTTCCCAACAGAACGTAAACTTTACGTTGAACTTCGTAGACCATCTATTGCTAGATCTGGTAACCACACATTTGAGTATCTTGGATTCGGTCCTGGTAACTATTCAACTGGTTTCCCACTTCGCCAAGAAGTTGTTCTTACTGATAAGCAAGACTTCTACGCTCAGGCAAAACGTGAAGATGGTGGTATCGTCTTCTACACAGGTCTAAACTCTAACGGCGACCTCTATATTGGTAACAAGAAAGTCAACGCTATCACTGGTGAAGAGACATTCCTTGAATCTGCCTCATTGATTGATTCTGAGGATGATGATGAGAACATCGGAACGCTTGTTACGACATTCGATTCTCCAGTAACGTTTAATTCTACAATTGTAGTTGCTGGCAAGTCCTCATTGAACGGACCTGTTGAGATCAATGTTGAAGCATCTGAAGGCGATGCACTTAGAGTTCTCTCTAATATTTCTGCTGATGAAGATCAAACATTGTTTGCTGGTTCTTGGAGAGATCAGAAAGATGGTGATATCTTAATCTCTGGTAACAAGATTAGATCCGCTGTATTTGTTCTAAATGCTCGTCCAAAACCAACTGCTCAGTATGGTCAGTCCTACACTTGGAGAACTAACTATCTTGGTGCTGAACCATCTAACCTTACACCTTGGCAGGATCTAGATACTGCATTCTATTCAACACAGCTTGTTGAATATGGTGCCAACCTACTGAAAGATCCTGCCGCAGGCGATCTTCTATACAAAGGTAGCTATGTTGGAGAGTCTGGTTCACTTGGTTGGATTCTTGCTAATAAATTCACTAGTTTTGCTGCTAAAATCTTTAGAATTACTGCAGATGGAACAAAGAATCTAACAGTTGAGTTTAATGCAACCTTTACTAATAAGAATACCAAGATTTTGATAGATTCTCAAATTAGAATCATCAACTTCTCTAATAATGCTTTAAATGGTGACTGGGAAGTTGTTGATGGTACTTGGACTGAAACAGGTGTTACATTCCAATTCCAGATCTCAACTGACATTGGTGCTGGTATTATCTACTCTTCTGCAGATTGGGCTGGTGGAGACATTCAAGTTTCCTCCAAGCAATGGAAAGAACAAGGTGTTCTTGGTGCTGAAACAATCAGAACTTACACAGATGAGCGTGGAGATTACAGACTCGGTATTAACACAATCGCAAGAACTGCTTTCGATGCAGTTCTCTCTAACAATGTTAACGAGTTCACCACTCCTCGCGCAAACCTTGATGTTGTAGGTACTGCATTCATCTCTGGTAGAACTCTAGTCACATACGATGTCAATGGCGTTGTACAAGAGAACCGCTACGATAACGTTGGTCAAGATGGTGCTGGAAACACCATACTCAACATTAACAATCTTGGTAATCTTAATAGCGATCAGCGTGAAGGTCTAACAGGTGCTCTACTTACCCAGAAGGGATTCATTCCTCAGGATAATGCACTGCTAGTCGGTGGTGATAGTAATAACCTTGATCAACCTGCAACTCTACGTGTTGCAACCAGTGATGATTTAACTCCTGGCACTACTTACACTGCTGGTGGTAGAGTTGGTATTAATACTGCTCTTGGTGTTACTGCTGAAAGAGAACTAGATCGTAACTTGGTTGTTGTTGGTGATGGTAGAATCACTGGTAATTTCTTGATCTCCGATGACATCAGTGTCGATGGTGGTGATATTAACACTACATCACAAGCATTTAATCTAATTAATAACAATGCTACAATCCTGAACTTTGCTGGTGATGCACAACTGATTGATATGTTCAGTAATACCAGTAATGATCAAACGATCACTATTGGTGCTAATGCTGACTTCCAAACAGTAAGAATTGGTACGAACGTACCTAGATCAATCTTCAGTGTTCATGCTCTATCAGAAAATGCATTTGTAGACATTGCAACAGTTGCTGATGATGCTGATAAGGATTCTCAAGTCTTCATCGGTGGTGCATGGGGAAATGCAAACTCCAAGGTTGTTCTAGGATCTGCACAAACTATCACTGGTGGTACATTAGAGATTGGCAGTAAAGTTGCTGCTGGTACTGGTGAAGCAAGAATCTTCACTCAAACTGGTAAAGCAAGACTATTTGATGATGATAGAACGCAACAAGTTGAAGCGTTTACTAAAGCAAATAAGATTACAATTGCATCTCTTGGTGGTACAACTACCATTAGAAACTCCCTGAAAGTTCAAGCATCTGCAACAATTGATTCCAGCATTATTCTTGATGGTGGTACAACTGCAGGTATCATTGAAATTGTAAGAGAAAGATTCTCTACTCCTATTAGTCTTCACAACCTAGGATCCCTCGATACTCCTAACATTGACTTCTACAAGTATAAGAGTACTGGTAGAGTAATTGATACGGCTGGTGTAAGACTTTGGGGTGGTAGTCAGGACATTGCTGGTGGTGGTAGAATCTCTGGATTCGATAACTTACAGGCACCTGATCCTTCTAACTTGCGTGTTTCTGGACAATATGCGTTTAGATTCGCTACTGGTGGTAGTGGTAGTGGTGCTGCATTCGATATTTCGGTTGCATTTGATGGAACAGTAACAGTAGAGGTTGTTTCAACTGGTACTGGATATGCTGATAATCAGCAACTAACGATTGCCGACTCCTTAATTGGTGGCGGTGGTGCTCCAGATATTACTCTGGATATTAATGGAGTTACTGATTCTAGTGATGTATACATCCTACCAATCAGTACACCTGGAGCTGGCGACTTTGATATCGGTGATCTAATTCTTCTTGATCGTGGTAACTCTGCATCTCCTAACAACATTGTTGTTACTAATGGCGGTTCTGTTACAGGTCTGCGTGATCAAGCAAAGTCTGAGATCATGCGTGTTGTTGGATTAGATAACGTAACTAATCCTAGTGATGGTCAAGGATTCAGAATCTCTGTTACAAGAGCAGAAGAAGGTACTGGTGATCCTACAACACAAACTTCTCTGGGTCGTTCTGGTTGGATCGATCACCCTGATGGCACAGTAATTGCTAAACTTGATAAGCAACCTGCTGCATCCTTCATTACTGGTAAGGATGTTGGATCACCTGGACAACCAACAGTACCCGATGGTATTCTTGATGAACCAAGATCAGGCATCGACAGCTCTACTGCTAATGTAAGAATTGGTGTTGCTGAGTTCGGTGGTGTTCTAACTACTCTTGACCTCTTGAGACTAGATGGTGCTGAAATTGTTGGTATTGCTGATGTTATTAGCACCGATATTCAAGCATTGATTGTTAACGATGGTGGATCACCTGCTGTAGAAAACTTTAGAGTTAACTCTACTACTGGTGACACTACTATTGCAGGTAATGTTGGTATTGGACTTGGATTCAATCAGTTTACTATTAATGGACAGAATGGTAACACTAATATCAATGGCACTACGACTATTGAAAATACACTGACACTAAATGGATCTACGATTGTTAACCAGCAATTCTTTACCATCACCAATGGCGGTCCTTCTTTCCAGAACGATGGTGTTACAGTTGCTACTCCGCTAAGAACTACATTTGAAATCGATACTGCTAATGGCAATGTAACGATGAACGGGGGTAACCTTAACATCTATGCTGTTGATGGTACAACTGAACGTTTAACCCTTACAGGTGCAGGCGATCTTACAGTTTATGGTTCTCTATCTGCTGAAGGTGATGGACTATCTGAATTCGGTGGTCCTGTTCAAATTGCTGGTGACCTAACAGTCAATGGTGGAGACTTCGTTGTTAATCAAAATGGTAATGAAGTCTTTGCAGTTGACGATGACGGATCCCTCAATATTGCTGGAATTTCTAACTACATCTCACCTACTGGTGGTATGAAGTGGGTTGTTGCTAACACTAGCATTATCACTGCTGTTGCAAATGTCAATTACTTTGTTGATATCTCTGGTACAACACTATTCAAGTTACCTGTTAATGCTCAAATGGGCGACATGGTTCGCATTATAGATATTAGTGGTATCCTATCTTACGATAAGTCTTTGGTTGTTAGAGCACAATCTCTAGTCAATGTTCAAGGATCTCAAAGTAATACAGGCACTACCGTAACAGGAAACACTCTTGGCGAAAACTTCTCACTAACACATAACGGCGGTGAATTGGTTGTTCAAACTCCAAATGCTGCATTTGGTCTTGTGTTCTGTGGTGAGGTTGATGCCGATGGTAACGGAGGCGCTAACCCCAATAAAGCAGGTTGGTATCTAATGGACGTATAAGGAATGTCATTCTATCAGGAAATAAGAACTGCCAAAGCAGCTGCTATTGGTACAATCATGCCATGGACAGGGGGTATCTCAAGTATCCCCAATGGGTGGATTCCTTGTGATGGATCACAGATTAGTGCAGGTGATTTTCCTTTGCTGTCTAGAGCAATTGGAGATACATATAATCTATCAACAGCAGTAACTGAAGGTCTAATTGAAAATTTTGCTGGAACTGCAGCAGTACAAGCAGGAAGAATACCTGGAACATACATCTATTCACCTTTAGATGGTAGTGGGGGTGGAGCTAACTTTGCTATCATTGTAGGCGATGCTGGCACCCAATCAGGCAATGCTCCTAATGGTGTAGGTGGTACAGTTACATTCCAACTTTTAGCACCAGGTGTTAATTATGTTGTTGGTGATGTATTAAGTATTCCTGGAGGTAACTCTGGTAATGGTTCTGATATGTCTGTTGCTGTTCAGTCAATTAAGCAGGGATCTGTTTCTACTTTTGGTGGAGAGTTTCCGAATTATGCTGGCGAAATTGTTCTTCCAAATCTTTTAAACAGACCATTGGTTGATGTTCAAGAAGATTATTTTGGTCCTGGTACTCCTACAGGCAGAGCATTTGACCAAGAGTCGGATGCATTTACACAAATTACACCATATATTGGAGCAAATAGCGACACTGGTGTGCCTACATCTTTTAATGATGTTGCAACCGATGTTGTATTTGAATTAAACGAAAGAAATACAACACCTGGATCTGGTGGTGGAGTAGATTATTACTATGGTGGTAAGTTACAGGGTAATATAGTCATTCCTGGATCAGGTGAAGGTAGTAAAGTTATGTTCTTTGGACCTAGAAAATTAGGTAGAGGACATATCAAGGGACATGGGCATGGTGGTAGATATGATACTATTAAAGTTAATCCTACTACACAACCTGGAGAAGGTGTTATTCCATGGTCATCTTTGAACTTTAACTTTACTGCAGAAGTTCAAACTAGTGATGGTAGTATTTTTATTACAAATGATAATGAATTTGATCTAGAGTATACTATGGGAGACTACGATAGAGGCAGATCTGGTCTTGGTGGTGGACAACCAGGCAGAACGCTTGCTATCATTAATGCAGAAAGTCCACCAGTTAACTGGACACCAAAGCAGGTTACTTATACTCCCATTCAAGCAGATCTTAATCAACCACTAAACCACAGAACATTTAATGAAGGTGTTGGTTTGAAGAAGGGTGCTCTGTCTGGTGGTATCTTTGGTTTTAATAAAGGTCCTGGAGAAAAAAGAAATGTTGATTATGGTATCGGTGGAATTCCTATTGCAAATATAGGGTCAGGTCTTACAAACTGGTATCCTGATCTTCTAGAATATGCTGGAACGTCAGATTCTGGACTATCTGCGCCTTCTGCATTCGATACTTATGATACATTTAATAGTAATCCTGGTTGGGATTTTGGAGTAAAAACTCCATCAACAGCAACACAGGATCAAATTCTTGCTCATACCCATGATGAATTTGATGTTAACTTTGATAGAGCAGGAATGAGACCAGAAAATAGTATCAATGTGTATGTTACTGCTCCTAATGATAATTTAAACCTAGATAATTCTAGAAATGTTGGTGTTTTCCAAATAAACCTCAACACGACACAACCAGGCATGACATGTGTCTACGTAATCCGAGCATATTAAAATGGCATTTAATACCAATAATAACTACTCTCAAATTAAAGCACATTTTGGTGGATTTATTGGATCTATCCAAACTCATGCAACATCGTCACTTGGTAGTGTAAATGATCCAAATTTTACATCGTTTCAGGAAATTATTCCCGCAGGATTTTTGAAGTGTGATGGGTCAATTCAAAATGCTCAAAAATATCTTGCCTTAAGTAAGGTATTAGGTGTAGGTAGTGAATCTAAATTTAAAAAACTAAATGTTACTCTTAGAGAACCAGATGAAGAAACTGGAGATCTAGGACAATTTCAATTACCTGACTTAGGATCAAAAGTTATTATTCCTAGCAGAAGTGTTGGTGATTATCTTTCAACAACTGTTGGTGATACAGATGAATATAGAGTAGGACCAGCAGCAGAAGTTATTTGTAATGAAGGAACTCAACTAACATGTGACTTTATTGGTAGTTTTGAAGGAGTTCCTGTTTCAACTAATTATGATTTTAAATCTAGTCCCAAATATCAATTTGAAACTACATCAACAGAACAATTCCTTGATATCGAAAACTTTCAAGGACATGCTCATGATGCTGATGTAGGATATCTAAACTATACTACATCTCATATTGTTGGTGGTGATGGTAAAGATGATGGACAAGATATTGGTAACTCAGGTTCTGGTAATGTTCTAGACGTTTCAAATCCAAATACGTCGGCATTATCATCGCACACACATAAAATTGCCAAACCAACACTTTACACTCAAAATTTTCAATATCAGCATACTGTATTTTCAATCCCTGCTGATAATGTGAATACTGTATTAAATATTTCCACAGAAAGAATCACTAAGTTGGATGATGTGGTTACTCCATTCATTATTGTTAGTTACATTATTAAAATTTGAGGAGGTTGAGATATGGTAATTCCAAGGACACAATGTATATCAATTATTGACGAATCGGTTGGTAGTCAGGCAAGAAATAATTATAATAGTTTTCCACCACCAGCACCTTATCCACAAAGTGTAAGTAGCAGCGCACAGGCGATTGCTAACGATTGGACCAGATTTAGAGATTTATATCCCAACAATAGTGGTACTGGTAGAGAGTTTTGGTTACTACAACCAGGACGATCGCAGGATCAACTTAATAGACCAACCAGTTATATTAATGACTCATTAACTCATACTGTTACAGTTGCTAGAGATAACGGCAACGTTGCTTCAAGATCAGATTGGTTTGCTATTTGTAATCTAGGAAGTCAACCACCAGGTTCTTATGTATCCGTGTGGCTAGACGTTTCGGGTTCGATGACAAAATCTACTGTAATAGCGTCGTACAACTATTTTATTGAACGATGTGCAGCAGAAGGTATTAATGTTGTTTATGAAGAGAGTGATCAAGGTGAAAGATGGTCTGCAGATCAGGCAGTTGATTTTCCTCCATCGGCATCATTCTCTACAGATCCCAATCATCAGACTAACTTTAATGAGCAAAGTGGTGTTACTATTCCATATAATGGAACTGCAGTATTATCGTGGATTGTATTTGGAGACACTACATCAGCAAATATATTACCAGATGTAGGAGTAGTTTCTGATCCATCAGGTACTATTGCTGTTAATCCAACATCATCAACAAATTATACTTTAACTGTTGTTGGTCCTGCTGGTACTACGACACGACAAGTCACTGTTACTGTATTACCTCCACCTCCACCAACAGTTACGTTTACAATTACTCCTAATAACTATATTGACCCTGGTTCCGCCACGTTAAGTTGGGATGTTACTGGTGTTAATGTTGATTTTCTATCAATTAATAATGGAATTGGTAATGTTTTACCACTTGGATTAAATGGTAGTGTAGTAGTTAATCCGAGTGTATCACGTACTTACACTATAACTGCAAAAAATTTCGGTGGTGCATTAGGATCTACAACTACAAAAAGTGTAGATCTAACTGTTTATGAACCGACAGTTGCTACTATTTTTATTAATCCTAACCCAATTACAGTCGGTCAAACTCCAACTTTGTCTTGGGTTGTTAGTGGTGATGCTGATACAGCATCTATTAATCAAGGTATTGGTGCTGTACTACTGACATCAAATACTCCTGTTAGTCCATCTACATCAACTACATATACTATTATTGCTAGTGGTCCTGGAGGTACTGATACTGCTAGTGTAACAGCTAATGTTTGTCAAATACCTCAAATTAGTGCCAATTTCCCAGCTAATATAGATTATGGGGAACAATTTAATGTAGATATTACATATGCTGCAGCACCAACTGTTCAAGTAACAGCATTGATGACTTATACTGATGGTAGTGTTGCTAATGTTGTATTTGACTTGGCAGGCAATGATAGTGACAAAAATATTACACAAAAAACTGAAACATTTAATTCATCCATTGTATATACTGATTTTGGACCTGAGTTTATTTCATATAGTTTATCAGCACAGGGATGTGGTGGAACAACTAATGTAAATGTTACTCCAACATTAACTATTGAAATTGATGAGTTACCTGATAATATTACTATACCAGATAGTTTAGAACAAACACCATCTGATGACGTAGAAGCACCAGAAATTGATATTGTTCTCAGTGACCCCATTGTTGTCACGGATATTGATATTCCTGTTGAAATTAGATCAGACAAACCAATACAAGTTAGGTTTGACGATGCTGATCCTCTAATTGAAGCAAATTGGAAAGATGTAAGAAGTAGGGACGTTTAATGAGTTCATCACCTGTTAGTTACAACATATCATTTGGGGGCCAATCAGGAACAATTCCTGGTGGTGCTCAAAATATTTCTTTAAGTATTGCAGCAGGATCAGGAGGTTCTGGAGGTTTTGACTCTGGTGGTCCTGGTGGCGGTGGAGGTAATGGTAGATCTGGTAATTTTACTATTCCAACATCAAATAGCAATAGATCTTTTACTGGTAGATGGGGTGCTAGAGGTAGTAATGGTCCTGGTGGAACTGGTGCTGCTGTTGGTGGTCCTGGCGGAAATATTGCTGGTGGAAGTGGCAAAGGTGGCAAAGGTGGTGATGATGGAACTAGTGGATGGTCTGGTTGTGGAGCAGGTGGGGGAGCAGCATCTGTATTTTATTTGGGTGGAAATATTGTAGTTACCGCTGGAGGCGGTGGTGGAGGTGGAGGTGGATCCTACTCATGTGGTGGTGCTCAACGTCCTGGTGGCACTGGCGGCACTGGTGGTGGGTTTTCATCTGGTGGTGTTGGTTTATCTAATGGTGGCGGCGGCGGTTCTCCTGGTGGTGGAGACGGCGGAGGCGGCGGCGGTGGAGGCGGCGGTTCTTCAGGCGGCGGTGGCGGCGGTCAAGGTGTTGATTGTAACTATGGCGGCGGTGGAGGAGGCGGTGGAACTTCCAGATACAACAGCAGTAAAGTTAGTTTTGTTAATCAGTCAACCAATAGTGGTAATGGTAGCATGACGCTATCATTCACAGTCACAATTGCCGAGATCACTTCATTTACTATATCACCTAATACTATAATTGCTGGACAATCTGCTACATTGTCGTGGAATACTGCTGACTCTACATCAAGAAGTATCAATCAAGGTATTGGTTCTGTTGGTGTTTCTGGTTCAACTACAATTAGTCCTGGTAGTTCTAGAACTTATACAATGACTGCAATTGGATTAGCAGGTAATGATACAGCAGATGCTAGCATTACAGTTTATCCACCAACAATTGCTACCATTTCCGCATCTCCTAACTCAATAATTGTTGGACAAAATTCTACATTGAGTTGGGTTGTTTCTGGTGCTGGTGGCACCACAGCATCTATTAATCAAGGTATTGGTGCTGTTGTTTTAACATCAAATACTTCAGTTTCGCCATCAACCAGCACTACGTACACAATTAATGCTAGTGGTCTTGGTGGTACTGATAGTGATAGTGTAACAATTTCAGTATATCAACTACCAGAAATTAGTTATAATGTTCCAACTAATATAGATTATGGAGATACTTTACAATTTCCAGTAACATATAGATACGCTAGTGGTGGTGTCAATGGAACTATTACATATACTATGAGAAACTCCACTACTGGTGCGAACCAAACTCAAGTACAAAATGTATTTTTATCTGGAACTAGTTCGGATGAATCAGGTGCAGAGAAAACAGGTAATGTTGTTGCTAATATTCCATATGGTTTACATGGTGTATTTGCTATAGATATTTCTTTGTCTTCCAATGGTGCGGGAGGAGTTACAAATCAAGTAGAAACTATAAATGTTAATGTTGATGAATTACCCGATAATATTACTATACCAAATAGTTTAGAACAAATACCATCAGATGATGTAGAAGCACCTGATTTTGATATTGTTCTCAGTGACCCCATTGTTGTAAGTGATATTGATGTTGCTGTTGAAATTAAATCAAACAAACCAATACAAGTTAGGTTTGATGACGATGATCCATTAATAAACTCCAATTGGTACGACGTGCGTCCTAACTAATGACACAAGATTTTAATTTTACTAGTAGATCTAACGGCGGTCCTCAATTCTATGAGCCGAATTGGTCTAATTTCATGAACACCTACAATGTAGGTGGTAGAGATACTTCTGGTACTCCTGGTCCTAATAGGACATATTCATGGACTATCACTTTTAATAATTATGGCAGACAACAATTCTATGCTAATGTGGATGATAATGGGGCAATTTATATTAATGGCAATTATGAAATGGGAATGGGTGGATTTGGAACGCAAAGTTTAGTCACTACCACAAATTATTATGGACCAGGCACATATACTCTTAGTGCTAATGCTAATAATAGTGGTGGTGGACCTTGGGGTATTGCTATAGATTGGGTTGGATTTGTTCCACCACCACTTGTTTATGGATGTACAGATTCCCGTGCTACAAACTATAATCCAAACGCAGATGTTGATAATGGAACCTGTTCATATCCTACACCATCTAATACTCTTACTATAACTCCTAATGTTATAATTGCGGGTGCGAATGCTACTCTAGCATGGTCTGTCAGTGGTTCTACATCACAAACTTTGACAGGTTCTGGTAGTGTTGCGTCTAGTGGGTCTTTAACAAAATCTCCTACTAATAGTACAACTTATACGTTAGTTTCGAGTTATTATGGTATCACCAGCAGAACTACTGCTGTAACTATAACTGTATATCAACCAGTAGTTGCTCAATTTACAGGTGTATCTTCAAACCCTATTATTGTTGGACAATCAACAACTCTAACTTGGGTAGTATCAGGTTCTGCTAATACTCCTGCTACTATTAATCAAGGTATTGGTGCTGTATTGTTTAGTAGCAATAAATCTGTATCTCCATCTAGTACAACCACATATACTTTATCTGCCAGCGGACCTGGTGGTAGTGATAGTGATTCTGTGACTATTGTAGTAAATCAATTACCACAAATTAGTTATAATGTTCCAACTAATATAGATTATGGAGCAAGCGTAGGGTTTGTAGTGACATATAGGTATGCAACAGGTGGAGTCAATGGTACAGCAGTTTATAGTGTTAGAAATCCTACTACTGGAAGTTTTATTACTGTTTCACAAAATATTAGTTTACCTGGAACAACATCTGATCAAAGTGGTGGTGCCATTACAGGTAACGTTAATTTAAGTATTCCTTGGACAGTACAAGGTGTATTTGGTGTAGAAATTTCTTTAGCTGCTTCTGGTGGTGGTGGTACTACCAACGTATCGAACTCTATAGATGTCAATATTGATGAACTACCTGACTCTATTACTATTGACCCTAGTCTAAATCAAGTTCCAACAGATAATGTATTGGCACCTGATCAAGAGTCAGTACTGAGTGACCCTATTATTGTTGGTGATATTGATGTTGCTGTAGAAATTAGATCGGACAAACCAATTAAAGTTAAATTTGACGATGCTGATCCTCTAATTGAAGCAAATTGGAATGATGTCAGACAATCACCCTAAATACAATACGGGATAAAGTATAAGTTCGCATGGCGTATCAGTTTAGTGCTACCCCACTATATGTTGAGGAAGGTCAGTCCATCCAGTTTAGGTATGAGGCACCTCCTAGTTACTCGGAAGTTACTAATGTAACTATTGATATTGGTGAGCTCACTATTACTTGGGTTATTGAAACCAAGTTAGAAGATTTTGCTCCAGATCCATTCTTTCTACAGAATATAGATGAAGCAGAAAGTGATGTCATGTATACATATGCACAAACTGCGTTTCCTGATGATGGCGTTGCATATACTGGATTAACTCCTGGAGAACCAGATCCTCTTCGTAGTGGTGAAGAAGTTATTACTATTACTGGTTTAGATCCTGGAACTGAAGCACCATTATCAGTCACATCTAACGTATTAGATCCTAATGACTACGCTTATCGTGTTAATCAATACCTCACAGCAACTAGTTCATATGGTGCTTGGGGTCCATGGACAAGAGCAATTAACCAGACTATTTCTAACCTTGACAGAATTCAAGTTAGACTAAGAGCTTCTTCGGCACCATCTGATACCAAAAATGTTAACGTTGTTGTTGGTACTGGTTCTGCTGAATGGGAAATCACCACAGGTGCTATTCCTATCAACACTCCAAATCCTGCACCTAATTTCGGTAGTTTAAATAACCAAGAGTTGAATGCTCTTGTCTATAGCGACAGACCTCAGATTTTAGGGTTGACAACTCAAGCACTTATGACTGTTGATAATAGTGCTGAAATTGCTGTCTCTAATTTCAATACAACATTTACAAATGCTGATGGTTTTGAAGTTTTATCTAATATTATTGGTACATGGGGCAATAATAAAACAGTTCAGAATGGTCAATATGTTCAATTAAGAGGAACTAGTTCTGGAAGTGAGTTCTCGCCAAAGAATTTTAGTGTAACTATTGGTGATGGAAATGGTATTTCTGGATGGATAGTGACGACAGGTGCTGGTCTTGATGAAAATCCTAATAGTTTTGTCTTCCAAAATCTCGTCGAACAGATTCCTGGTAATGTTAATTATAGATCAACTGTTCAATCTGGATCGGCATCTAGTGGCAAAGCATTAGTTGCTGGTCTAACTCCTGGTATATTTGTTCCTGTTTCTTTGAGGAGTGGTGACACTACATCTACAGCAAATCCAAGAATTAGTGTTAATGGTGGATCATCTGGTATTATTAGTAACATTCAAGTTCAAAATGGTGATATTATTGAATTAGTTCTTGATGGTAGTAATGATATTAGTAATCCCTTGCTTCCTGGTCAAGGATCAACAAAAATGGGTATTAATGTTGGTGATAGATTTGTCCCAACATGGTCTATTACTAATTGGACTGGTCCTGATACTAGTCCATCTTTTACTCCAATCAATCAAGTTTTAAATAGGACTCCTGGTGGAGCGAGTGTGATTGGACCTATAGGCTTGACAAATTTCAACTTACCGATTACAATATCAGCATCCAGTCTAGTTGCCTATAATGAGTTTAATTTTGCTACAGGCGAAAACATCGGTAACGTATTGTTCTCTCTTAATGGAGACACACCAGCACCTGGACCTCGTACATTGAGTCCTGATCCTGGTAATAACCCAGTATTTGTAACGATTATTTACCAACAACCAGGTAATGCTAATTTAGATCCAGTTGTAGGACTATCTCATTATGGTGTAGCAGATATTAGTTTTGGAACTGCAGCGCCATTTACACTTAGATCTGTAAACTATGCAGTAAAACCAGTTCCTCCATCATATCTTGGTGTTTGGTATTCCGAGAAGAATGCATTCTTTGCTGAAGAAGCATGGGAAGCAGTATCTAATTCAGATCCTGCAAATGCCAAGAGTTTTTATAGACAACCCAAGCATGATGGTTATGCTATTGGTACTGTGTTACCTGTACCTAGAGAAACTATTGCCGATGATGGTAACTTTGGTTATGGTGATATCGACAATAGATTCCCTGGATTCCTTGAATGTGATGGAACTTCAGTAGCAGCAGCAGAGTATCCTTGGTTATGGGAATCAATTGGTAACACCTATGGTGGAAATGCAACCTATATTAGTGCATCAAAAACATACTCTGGTAATTTCAACTTACCCGACTATCGTAATGTTAGAATGGTAGGACCTGGTAGAGTAGACTTTAATAAAGGATCATCTCCATCTGTTCCTGTTACTTCTGCTGGTGGTAGTGCAGAACTTCCTGGTTCTACTGGTGGTTGGTGGTATTTTGATGATGTAGATGTTTCTGCTGCCCCTGATCCCTTAGAACAGGTTATTGCACCAGCTGGACAGACTAGTGGAACAGAATCTTCGTTCTATACATTAGGAACACCAAGAACATTTGGTACAGAATTAGTAACTACTGAAGTTGACTTTACTGTTACAGGTAATGTTAATGCTAATGTTGGTCCTGTGACTAGTGTTTCTGTTCGTCCACCACAACATGAACACCAATTTATTACTGGTCAACCAGAAGATCCTGATGGTGATCCTGTTATTCCATGGAATATTTACGCATATCTACGTACTGCTGCAAGCGGATCACAAAGTTGGAATGGTCAAAATGATAGTAAGGATGACGCAGTTGATGATGGTTACTGGGAAGATGCAAATTTCTGGAACTATGCTGATGCAGACAGAGAATTTAGTAGAGCAGGTCGTGGTTCTTTAGAAGATGTATTGCCTGGATCTGGTAGTACAACAGTTGCTTTCGGTAACTATTGGGGAACTCCTGCTGGTGATCTGCAGTCTGAAGCAAATAGTGATGGTAAGGGTGGTTCATTCTCACCTGATAGATTTTCTGCTATTGGTGCATTCACTCAAGATGCTGGTGTCATTGATACAACTGAAGGAAGAGCAAGAATTAAAAACTATCTATCCATCTACACAGGAACATTGACTCACGCACACTTGTTAGGTACTGATCCTGTATTAGATCCACAAAATGATTATACTTATGGTAATGTAAATGGCGATGCAGTTGCATATAGATCTGGTCTTGCTACGTTTAATTCCACATTTGACTTACAATTTAGTCAAAGCGACGTTCAAATTGAACTTAATCCAGCAACGTTTAGTTGGAATAACTCAACCAAACCAATTCCTCAAGCAAAAATGAATCCACAAAGGAAGGTTCCTATCCTAGCACCCTTCCACAAAATCAAATATATAATAAAGGCATACTGAGTTTTAAATAATGGTATCGAATACATTATCCAAGAAGGTCCAAGAATGGAGACCTTTAGAATTAATGATGAATGAGCAGATTACAAAAGCATCCTTTGATGACTTTATTGGAGTTTGGGACAACTTTGTACCTGAACCATTTTGCGATAAATGTATTGCATGGTTTGAGCATGTGATGAATGGCAATAGTTCAAGTGTTGATTTTGAGGAACTAGAAAGAGATTTTGGATCAAAAACTGATACCGAATATGTAGATGAATTTAAAATGGATGGTCACATCCAATATGGTAGTAATTTGTATAGAAAAGATCTTTCACTTCTAGCAAATTATTGCAATGATGGACTAAGTTACCAAGTTAATCAGTTTCTGAAGTCTTGTCTCAAGCATTATATCAGTGAGTACGGACAATTAAAAAATGTTCCTATGCTTTCAAGTGATATTAAAATGCAGAAGACACTACCTCAAGGTGGATATCATCAATGGCATTATGAAAACTCTGCTGCATCACATGCACAAAGAGAAGTTGTGTGGATGATTTATCTCAATGATGTAGATCCAGAGGCAGGTGGTGAGACTGAGTTTTTGTATCAAGGTAGAAGAATTAAACCAACAAAAGGCACAGTTGTATTCTTCCCTGCTGGCATGACACATGTACATAAAGGAAATACCCTTCTTAAAGATGATAAATATATTTTGACAGGATGGTATATTAAAACGCACCTAGCATGACCTCAACAACACCAAAAATCAAAAGACCAATCCTTCAAGTAGATTTGGTTAATAATACCATTCTAACTGCACCGATTGATCAAGTAGATATCAATGTAGATGCTGCGATGACTCGCACTAAATTCAGTGACGAATTGAAGGCAAAGTTCTACGAACAAATTGATTCTTTTTGGCATACTGATGAAGATCTATTGCTATTCTTTGCTTACAATAGTGATGACACCTTTTATGCACAGAGAAACAGACAGAAGTATGATTTTGCTTCTGAATCTAGTTATTGGAATGAATATCAGTTTAAAGGTGGCACAGTAGAACAAGCAAAAGCAGTTTACAATACTGCTTTGGCATTGTTTATTGCTGCTGCTGGTGTTAAAACTGCTGCTACATTAAAGAAACTTGATGGTGTTGAAAAAGAATATTCATTCTTTGATGCAAAATGGTTGAAGAGACTTAGAGAAAAAAGAATGATGCTTAGTGCGTCTGATTGGCATGTATTGCCTGACGTTGAGGATAGTTATGAGGGTGAAAAGCAACGTTGGATGGACTGGAGAGCAAAAGTTAGAGCTATTGGTATCCCCAATCCAAAAGATTTCCCATCACCATTAGATTTTGCTAAATCATTGTATCAACAGGTGTTCCCTATTGATCCTAAGAACTATCTCAAACTATATCCAGATGGTAAATTGGAAGATGGTGTAACTGATGCACCTGCATTCATGGATGCTGATGATGCTTCTCAGTGGACAAATTACGATGATGATGCATCATCCGATTTCCTTGACAGCAGAATGCTAAGTCAACTGATCTATGCTAGATCTAGAGTTACATCAACAAAACTTATCAAGAAAGAAATTCTTGATATTATTAAAGAAATGAAGGTAACAGAAATCTATCCTGATTTCGACTACGAACTATTCAAAGAAGAGGAAGAAGAGGATTGATATGATTTATGAAAGTGAACTTCTTGATAGTAAAGAACTATCAAGAATCAATAGTTATTTTGATGATGCACCAACCAAACCAGGATTAGTAAAGAGAGATGGCAAACATCAGGTTAATCCTGATGTAAAGGACAACCACATCATACAACAAACTTCCCCTCAGTTCAGAAAGTGTTTGGATGTTGTTCAAACAGCAATGAGAAATAATGAAGAATTCACATCAGTGTATATCTTCAAAGAACTCACTGTTCCTATTTTTGCAGAGTATAGAACTGGTGGGTTTTACAATAAGCATATTGATGATGTCACTATTTCTGGTATCAAGACACATCATAGTATTAGCATATTTCTTACCGAACCTGACGAATATGAAGGCGGGGAACTTATGCTATCAGTAGGAGATCAATCTGTACCCTTTAAACCAAAAGCAGGTAATGCATTAGTATACCCAACTGGGTTGATACATCATGTTAATCCTATTACAAGTGGCAAACGTCGTGTTGTTATTTTGTGGGCAACTAGTATTATTGATGAAACTTTCTTGCGTTATCAATTAATCGCACAATCTACAGCAACTTTAGCAGCAATGAAAGCATGTCCTGATGCACCAGTAGACACATTCTTGCCATTTGAACAAATTAGAGCTAACTTTATTAGAGAATATGGAGATCTACGACCAAACGTTAACCAATCTTGATTTTGCAGAAGTACTAGAGAAGGTAACTCAACCAAAATGGGCATATGGTCATGGTTCTTTAAGAGGATCATCTGGATTGCCCTTTTGGCAGATGGAATTGACTGATGATGAGTTCTTTTCAGATTATTTACTAAATATCATTAGAGAAACTGTAGACGAACCTCATCTAGAACTAGAACGTGTTTATGCAAATGGACACGTATATGGTGACAAGGCAATGCCTCATACAGATGGAGATTATGAAGACTGCAGAACATTCCTACTCTATGCAAATAGTAATTGGGATCATCTCTGGGGAGGCAAAACTGCTTTTCTAAACGAAGACAACACATGGTCATACGTTGAACCAGCACCTAATAGAGGAATATTCTTCCCTGGTATGAGAAAACATCATGCCGAAGAAGTCTCTAGGGTATTCAATTCATTGAGAGTCACTATCGCCTGGAAGTTAAATGGAGCTACACGCAAACTATACTATTGATTATCTACAAGACTTCATCGGTGCGTCTGCAAAGATGCAAGAGAAGACTATTATCTTTCTGCGTTCTACTGGGTGGAATAGTAGTAGTGATGTAGATGCAATCAATGCATCGAGAAACTTGTACAAAACAAGAATGGAACTTGATGTGTGGACAGGTTTAGATCAGTCTGAATATGTGTTCATTGTATGTGATAATACAGAAGAAGCATTAGAATATTGTGAAGATCTCTTCCCATCAAGTCAGGAAGCATGTTCTAGACCAGAAGATTACATTTTCTATGCGGTGTATAATCCTCAAGGTCAGTTGCTGGCGGATAACGAATAATGTTTTCAGAAGAACTAGACGTATCTAAGGTTTATAGACTTAGTACTAAAGAAATTCAATATACAACTGCATCAATGTGGGCAGTATGTACATCAATTGCTTCAGATTCTTATGATGAAATATTTACTGATTCTGCTAAGAGTCAACTTATTGATGTATTGAACTTTGACTATATTTCTAAAGGATTAGAAGTATCAAATAGTATGACAAAGTACATTGATATATGTTATAACGATACTATTGAGAAGATCTCTGCTACATGTGGTGTATTGATATCATCCATTGTTGATCCCAGCGAGTGGGAGAATGCAGTTGCTGTATTAGACCTGAATCGTGATATTAGAGAGAAAATTGTTGCTCTATTTGATATTCCTGGTCCTATAAATGTTGGTATCAGTGAAATGCATATGGATGTAGATGGTAATATTACTGGGTTGAACACATCACCAAGAGTCTTAGATCCAGCACATAAGGATACACAACTCGGTGTATTCATGAAGAGTTTGGCGGATAGAACATCATGTAAGGTCACATTTGAGCACACTAAAGGTGATAGTGGATTGATTGTTCATACTCATCGTGGATACACTACAAGACCATATACACTACCCAAAGATACAACTGGTGATAGAATCCTAGAGTTTAAGCATAGTAAGAAGAAGTGGACTAAGATTCAAAGCAGAGATCTATGGATCGATCTTATGGTGTCACGTTATGCTATGATGAGCGATGAAGATGCTGCGTGGTGTAAATCTCTATTTGATCATGATGAGCAAGAAATTGACTTCTCATTTGAATTTGATGGCGATTACAACCTCATTGATATACTAGTATCTAAGAGAGAAGCAAAAGATTTTGTCTCATGGAGACCATGACCAGTTGCTGTAGTGTCCACTGACTAGACAAGGGTGCGTTGATCTGCTATAATAATGACATCAACGCAAGACAGACCCGATGCAACTCCGTCCCCATCAGCAACGTGCTCTCGACGCGATGGACATGGAAGACAAAGGTCAAATCATTGTGCCTACTGGTGGTGGCAAGACTCTCATTGCTATCATGGATGCTGTAAAGCGTCTTAGTTCCGCAAAGACTCCGCAAACTATTGTTGTTGTTGCTCCTCGTATCATGCTGGCAACGCAACTGAGTGCGGAATATCTTGAATGCATCACCAATGCTAATGTTCTTCATGTTCATAGTGGAGAGACAAAACACTTCAGTACTACTAAGTCTGATCGTATCAACCTATTCACTCGCATGTGTCACCATGTTGGTGAGCATGTAATCATCTTCACCACATATCACTCACTCGGACGTATCATTGATTCTGGTATCAACATCGATTGCTGCTACTTTGATGAAGCACACAATGCAGTTCAGCGCAACCATTTTGTTGGTGTTGCTGCTGCTAGTCTGAGTAGCAAAGCATCATACTTCTTTACTGCAACACCCAAGCATACTCGTAAGACTGAACGTGGTATGAATAATACCGAAGTCTTTGGATATGTGTTGTGCAATGTGCCAGCTCCCGAACTGATCGCAAGTGGTAGCATCCTTGCTCCAACTGTAGTACCTTATGAAATGGACATCATTCGTGAGAAGGGTGCTGATGCCTCTGTAGGCGATCGTACCATGCTTCTAGACATCGTGGACTCTCTGCCTGCTGACAAGGCAAGCAAGATCCTTGTAGCAGCACCTGCCAGCAAGATCATGGGTGCTCTACTATTCAAGACCAGCATTCTCCACGATCTCAAGGAACGTGGTTACAATGTCCTCCACATCACCAGCAAGTATGGTGCTTATGTAAACAAGACTAAAGTCAATCGTCAAGAGTTCTTCAACACATTTGATGCTTGGGGCAAAGATCCAAGCAAGAAGTTTGTCATCTTTCACTACAGCATTCTGTCTGAAGGCATCAATGTGCATGGTCTTACCAATACTATCATGCTTCGCAATCTTGACATCATTGAGATGGCACAGACTATCGGTCGTGTTATCCGTATGAACAAGGATGATGCTGCTGATATTGCTAACGGCAAGATCCCTGCTGGTGCTGTTGGACTCTATCGTAAATCCACTGGTTATGTGACAGTGCCTGTATTCAAGAACTATGGTGCCAAGACAATCAAACGCCTTCAGCACATCGTCAACACCATTTTTGTAGAAGGTCTCCCTGCCACGTCTGTAGTTGCTTGACAAACCAAACCACCTGATATATACTGGAGACGCCTCACAACGCCTTATAGACCCCTCTCACGCAATCTAATGACCGAGACCACACCCTCCTTTGAACGCAGTCGTAAATTACGACTCGATGATGCAATTGCTGATTATCTAAATGATGATGATGTAGATGCAAGACGTGCATATGAAGAAATGCTATGCGTCATCGATGACTGGATGCAGTACCATGAAAAACATCTTGAGAAAGCACGTCAACTCAAAATGCTGATGTGTGGTTACAGAGAAATTGACAACATCGACAATCTTGCTGAGTGTATTGACAACATTAGTTCTGATCTTGGACGCCATGAGTTCTTGAAAGCAAAGAAAGATTGTGAAATTAAGTATACCGACACACCCGAACGTTATTAATATGTGGACACCACAAAAAGAGATTAAATACGTGAAGACTGCTCTCGAAAGTCCTCACCTGTACGATGATGATGAACTACGACGTTTAAAACGCCGTCTCCGTGATCTTCGTGCCATCAAGAGAGACATGACTAGAGGTAATGGGTTCGGTAATGGGGGTGCTCCTGTTATTGATCTCACACAATCAGGACTTCAATCTACCGCAGATGAAGCAACTGAAACTCTAAAGCAATTAAATAAGACATCATTCTAAGTCAGAATTTACATGGCACACAATCAAGACGCGGCAGATGCATTAACCGATGAAGTAAAAGACTTGGTTAAAGATCTCCAAGATCGTAACAAGCAATTAGAAAGCAAACTAAAATCTCTAGATTGCTACGTTATTGAACTACAGACCCAAATGAGTGACATGCAAAACAGAGAGTATGACGTTTGAATTGCTCCAACCAGTAGCATACCGACACAACTCGGGCTACATTTCGTTTATTTGTGACAGATACGTTTGTATTTGTTTTATTGATCGACCCGACGCTAGTTGTCGTTGGGGTCGTTATCAAGTTAACCTGATCGTTTATTCTGAATATTGGCATGAAATACGCAGTTGTTTACAACAAGAACAAGGACAAGAAAGCGACGGGACGTGCAGTATCGCGCCAAGAAGCAGTCTTCTACAACCTAGACGACGCAACTAAGTGGGAACAACATATCAACATGACAATACATGTAAAGACTAACATCGTCCCTATCTTCGGTGACACTTGATGAACTGGTTGGGGAGGGTTGACACCCTCCTTTTTTTATGCCATACTACTTGTATTGAGACACACACCATGCACATCACTGACGTTCCTAACGCCATTCGTGTTGGTGAGATTTCTCACGGCACTGCTGCTTACTCTGGTCCCAAGCATGTTCTTTACAAGACCAAACTTGTGATGAACTATGATACCAGTTTTCCTAAGAAACTGAAGAGCAAGCATGTGTCTCTTGTGTACATTCTGTGTGTAGATGGAGAGATCTACAAGATTGGTCAATCTTCTACCAAGAGTGGCATTCAAGGTTGTATGGGTTTCTATCTCAATGCTGGTCAAGATGACCCTGGCATCAATCGCTTTGCCATTAACTGGTTCATGCGTGAAGAACTGAACAAGGGCAACAAAGTTGAGGTTTACATGATTTACATGGAACCCATTGTAATTGAAGTTCCTGGTTTGTTCAAGTCTCAGCAAGTGAGTGTTCCTGTCAGTGCCAAAGGTATTGAAGAAAACTGCTTGATGGAGTATAATACCATTGAAGGATGCTATCCTAAGTGGAACTACCAAGAGACTGGCGTTTCTCTTCCTGATTCCATTCATGAAGCGTTCGGGCAGTACAAAATCGATCGTAAGACTAAATGAAGACACCTATTCGCTATGCAGGCGGTAAAAGTAAAGCATACAACATCATTACGCAACAATTACCTGAGACAGATCGTATTGTGTCTCCATTCATCGGTGGTGGTTCATTAGAATCACGCTGGTCAACTGAATTAGGTAAGAATGTCATTGGTTGGGATGTATTTCCCGCGCTAGTAAACTTCTGGGTAGTTCTATTGAACCAACCAGATGAACTAGCAGACGCTCTACAACTCATTGAACCAACCAAAGAGAAGTATGCTGAGATCAAAGAGCAACTAATTTGCTGGGATTACACTCAGGAAATGCTCAAAGACTGGAAGACAGAGTATTACAAGCGTGATCCAATCCGTCTTGACAACATCACTGCCGCAGCATATTACTATTACAACCACAATCTATCCTATGGTCCGATGTATCTGGGGTGGATGAGTAAGATCTACCAAGATCAGAAGAAGTGGGACACGATGATCAAGAAGATTCGTAACTATAAGAATCCGAATCTCAGTGTGTACCAGTCATCATTTGAAGATGTCATAACTTCATATGATACTGACTTCTTGTATCTTGACCCACCATATTATCTCAAGAAAGATAAGGATAACAAGATGCTCAAGGGCATGTATCCAAATTGTAACATTGATGTCCACCACACTGGGTTCGATCATGCTATACTGAGAGACCTGCTCCACTCGCACAAAGGTCCATTCATTCTCTCATACAATAATTGTGAGACCATTCGCGAGTGGTATGGTGACTTCGAGTTACACTATCCTGAGTGGCACTACTCTTACCAACTAGGTGAGACACGCATTGGTGACAATCGTATCGCCAACAAATCTGACCACACCAAAGAATCACACGAAATCCTTATTATCAAACGATGAACAATTCTGTCCTTGACATTGACTACGCTGAAGTACTGGAGTATGATGAGCGTATGAAAGCACTACATATGGCAGAATATTTCCTGCCAAGTAATGAAATCTATGAACTCCTCCCCGAAGACCTCCTCAGTGAATACTGATCAAATCACCATGACCTTATCTATCAATGAGATTCAATTTCTCATTGATTGTATGTGGGGGCATACGCGCCATGATTCACAAGCAATGGCATTTAAGTACGGCATCAATGATGTTGATCTAGAAAAACGTCTGTCTCACCTTGTAGCAGACAATGCAGCAGACAGCACCAACACTTAATAATCACCTTTATGTTACGTTCAACACTACTTGCACTCTTAACTACACTCAGTTTAGGTGCTTCGCCACATGTTCTTGCTGATGATAGTAAGATCACCCAAGGATATAGAACCATGGATTCTCTTGGTTGTATGCTACTGGGTGAATGCACTGATGGTGTAGAGAAAGTATACTCTATGCTTGACATATCATCTAACTATGACAATACAGGAGCATTCACTAGTGTCACTGGTGAGTTTCACAACATCTTACACTCACTCAATCAAATTGGTGTGAATGTATTTCTTGCTGATGAGAAGTATTTCCCCGCGATGCATCGTGGTGTCTACCATACAGTTAGCAATAACTTCTTTCTGAATAAGGATTTCATGGGTGATCCTGCTGTTCTAATGATGGTGATGAGACATGAAGGGTGGCATGCTGCTCAAGATTGTATGGCAGGTAGTATTGACAATAGTTTGATTGCGATTATTAAACCTGAAGATCAAGTTCCTATGATCTGGAGAGTGCTTGTAGAGCGCACATACCCTGCTTCAGCAGTCCCATGGGAGGCAGAGGCACAATGGGCAGGCAGAACTGAGAACATGACGATGGATGCCCTTGCAGCGTGTGCTGGTGGCAATATGTGGGAAGTATATGATCCCACACCAAAAACAGGCGAGTGGTTGAGAGAAAATGGATATATCAATTGAAATCCAAGAAGATGCCACAACAAAAGAACTCTACATCGAGATCCCCGAAGAGATCATCGAAAAACTCAACTGGGGTGAAGGTACAATCGTCAACTGGGAAGTCAACGAAGACAACTCGATCAAAATCAGTACAGAAAACTCTAGAGAGCAATCTAGAGAAGTTAACATCAGTCAAGCAACAGAAGAAGATTGGAATAAGTTCTGGTGTGAAGACGAAGGTTTCGGATTCCATTAAATACACCAGATCAAAAGATCTGAAACTATTCCCACATCTTGGTACATTTCCTTGGCGATTGGAAGATCGAAAAGAAAAGAAAGTATGTTGGTTTCAGTGTTATGATCATGCAGAGAAATATATTAATCGATATAATCTGACTAAACTCCAATACAAACTACAGGAAGCAGTCTCATGAACCCTGACAACATCGATCAAGAGAGTAAAGAAGACAAATGGAATCGTGGACTTGATTTGTTCATTGAATCTGTACTGAAACCTGATCCTGCACTACGTCAATGTGCTCACAATCAGATGTGCTATCATGAGTTAATGGATGTACGTAGTGATGTTCTGAAGTACTTAAAAACAAAACGTTGGAAGTAAACTCGATACCATGGACACTAATAAGAACTCTCCTTGGAATAGCAGAGAGGAGATGATCAATGCCATTAGACATGAAAACAAGATAAAGAATAAGAAATGGGGATTTGAGAAACCATTCCCAATCAAAAATCCACACAAACAAAAGAAAGATGTCTAAGAAATCCAAGAAAGTCACATGGTTTGAGCAAACCAGTGATGAACCATACGATAGACATTTCTATCAGGTATCATTTCCTGATGGTAGATCATATCAGTTTCCTGATTATGAGATGTTACGTGCTTTCTGGTTTCAAACTATGAATACCACGGGTGCTGTCGTTTCAGTCATGGACATGTGCCAGTATGAGTAGTGTCCACAATTGTGGCACAGCACCCCAAAACCCTGTATATTAAGAGAGTCAAAGGAACACACCTCACATGCAACTCACCACACTCGTCACCACAGTTGATTTCTTTCCTGAAGCATTCATTGCTGAAGAGTCTGGCACAATTGTCAAGCGTTTCCAGAAGCGCGTCACTTTCAACTCTAATGGTCAGAAGTCTTACAGCACAGTCACAGCACTCACAGCACGTAACGAGTGGTCTGAGCGCATTGCTAATGGTGCTGAGGTGACTGGTTACAACGTAGATCAAATGCCACGCTCCGAGTATTCTCCAATGGCAGTTGGTTGATCAATGAAGCGATTAGGATGAGTTAATCGCTTCATCCTAATCAATTCTCAATTTCACTCAAATAAAGCATGAGAATCACACAGTATCTCCTAAGCGGCATCTTTGCTATTGTTGCTCTCACTTGTTATCTGCTATTCTTAGCAGAGCGTGATAGTAAGATGATGAACTATTATGACTCAACCATTGAACGAACTGCCAACTGATTTCCCACATCAACCACCACAAGGTTTCACATACTATGTTAAAGAACATAAGACCAACGTCATTGGCATTTGGATTAGGAATCATGCTAGGTTTAGTTACAGTAATGACCCTATCGTCTCAATTTGGGGATTCTACAACACAAAAAAACAATGTTACATTGCCCCAATTAACCACAAACGTCCTGGCAAACCAGTAGACGTAAGCACCACCACGGCATATTCTTCTATGCCACTACTTAAATCATACGTAGAACAATGACTATTCCAGATACAACTTCATTTGAAGATCTAATTGAAGAGATGTGTGATGATCCAGCATTTGTTGCACAATGTGAGAAGAACAATCGTGAATGGGATGAAGAAGTTGCGGCAGAGTTAGAGATTACAATTGATGAGTTATGGGATAGATTGGGGATCACATGGCATGAAACTCGACAGTAAAGCAAGAGTATTAGGCAGTATTGGTGTTATCACTGCCTATTTTGTGATTCTACATGTAAATGTGATTGTTGGTGTGATGATTAATTGTGTTGCTGATTTGATTAGCATACCATACTTCATCAGAACAAAGTCTTGGGATGTGGTGATCATGGTAGTGTTTCTATTCATGATTAGTATGTCACGACTGACCACTTCGTGAACTGACCACTGAACCACCACAGGGCACCTCAACACGCTATACTATATTCATACCAAAGGGAACGACCCACATGGCAGTCACCGCCGTCAAGTTTGCACACTATCGCATCTTCATCACTAATGAGGACAGCACAGTGAGCACACTTTACTCTAAGCAAGGTCAATGCACCACTATCAAGGGTCGTCAGCAGCAACTGGAGCGTGTTGTGAACATGGTAGTGGAAGGCATCCGTGATGTTAAAGGATGGAGACGCTTAACAGTTGAGACTATGACACCTGATCAAGTGTCTGCATGTGGGTTGCAATGATCCCCACTAAGCATTATACTAACAACATCAACACAAACGACATGACTGCTTCATTCACTGACTTCGTTGCCACTCAAGGGGCACGTAACAGCATTCAACTCAAGGTGAGAGAGTATTGCCTGATGTTATGTGATGCATTGGAATATGACTTCAAGCGTGATAGCATTCGCCGTGCTAACTTCTTTAATCATACTGAACCTGAATACAAAGCAAAGCGTCTTGCTTCGATTGAGAGTGGTGAATGTCTGTATAAGTTCTACATTGAGAGTGGTCGTAAGTATCACAAGATCATCATGGAGACTGATGGTGGCAATCGTAGCGTACATTGCTTCATTAACATGAAGACTGGTGAGTTGCACAAGGCAGCATCATTCAAAGCACCAGTGAAAGATGCCCGTTTTGATCTGAATATTATTAGAGAGCGTGAGTTTGTACTTGAGAACTGCGACTGGAGTGGTGGTTACCTCTACAAAAATGCTTACTACCAAGGTGCTTGACAACCAACCAAATACATAGTATACTGAATTCATTCAACACACAGACCGATGACTGCTCCCCAGTTCTTTCTCGTTGCTTCCCCACATGTTTATGCCATTGGTGCTGATGGTTACATGTTTGGTGCTTACATTGACAATGATGGTATGCCTGATTGGTCTACATCTTATGACTTCAATCCCCAAGATGAGGATGTAGATCATATTGTTCATATGTGTCATCTACTCAAACAAGCACAACAACTGACTCAAGAACACACCAGCGAGGTATTTGTCAAGTGAATTTAATTTCTGATCACGTCAAAGAATTAGTTGAACTCCAACAACTGACACCAAACACATTCAAACCAGTACCAAACAACATTGACCCAGATAAGTACTGGCGTTATTTCTCTAAATTCCCTAACGAGTTTGCTAAAGGTTTGTCCCTAGCACTTACTAAAGAACAAGTGTTCGTTCGTTATGATCATCTCTCTAACGTACTTACAATCCAATGAACAATAAACTTGCTAAAGAACAAGCATCTATCTCTAATCAGATAGACACCATCATGCAGAATAGACTACGACGATTTAAGTTTCTTCTTAAGAAAGATCGTATGGATGATGCCATGGCACTTGCTGATGAGTTCTATGAATGGATGCTACTAGGTGAAGAAGAAAATGAACAGGAAGAGATCAGTTATTATAATGCAGATGAACTTAGTGAATACTACACATAGATGAGACGAAAGTTACCTAACACTTACTATGCTATAGGTTACGAACATATCCCATATGGGCATACTGAATCAACAACTCAATATGCCTGTTATATGACCCTTCAATCAGCACAAGAAGCAATGATGAAGATGATTAAAAGAGGACAAGTCGTAATAGGGATGGAAGAAAAGAAATTGGTATTATCTCCAGAGATACTCACTATACACCGCAAAGGCACTCCCTAGTGTTTACAACGACTTTTAAAGATAAAACTTTATAATGTGTTGAGTGCCTGTGGAAAAACCTGTGGAAAACTAAATGGTTTATTTAATATAGGTAAGGTGCGGTGGAGTTGTTGTCTTAGCGCACCCTGCATCGATTGTCAATGCCCTCTATGACACGTTGTAAACTGGCACAAACCCCCGCCGAGGGTCACAGGGTCACTGCTATAATATAGAGGTCTTCGAGAGGCACACAGAGGCAACTTGAAGAAAAGCAAAAAACTCGAAAACTCAAAAACTTAAGAAAGTCAAAAAGTTCGTTTTTTAAGAAAGTTCAATTTTTAAAAAACTTTAAATTTTAAGATTTAATTTAATTTCACAAATGACACAATCACAATTCTCTACTATTCTTAAAGACTTTAACTCATTAGAGTCATCTATGGTTAATCGTATAGTATTAAGAGAAGACTATATTGAGATTCAATTCACTACTAGTAATGTAGTGTATAAGTATCAAAGAAATGTAGATACTTTCGATAATAACTTACAAAAAGTCATTGATAGTAAAGAATCAGTAGGTAAATTCTTGAATAATAGCATTAAACAAGAGGAACTGACTCTAATTGACAAGATTGTACCATAAATACTCATATTAATCACTAATTGACTGATTTTTACACTAAAGATGGCAAAAACTAGCAAAAAGTATACTGAATCGTCTACAAAACAAGTAAGAGACGATTATGAGTCGTATGGTTACAATGTGTCAAATGCTAAGCGTTACAATAAGCGTAACAAGCATGAGCGCAAGTTTAAAGATAACGAATATTTCGAGGATTGAGTAGAAGTATGTGCCACTAGTTGAAGCGTCCACTATATCATCCAAAATCATCCTGATCGTGTAGTGTATACATGGTTGGGATTTTTTTATGACTGAACCATACATACCCACATTTGTGGAGTATACTTCTGGTGTCAAGTTTTGGACTAAGTGTATCAAACTCGTAGTGCAACTAAGTAAGAAGAACTAGTCAGCTGCCTGTGGAAAACTTTTATTCCACAGGACAATCGGTGAACAGCACACCATCGCTTGATTTCTGCCTCAGATCCTGTATTGTATACACATGAACAACGAAACACCAAGCAACAACCCATACGTCAACAACCTCGTTGAGATGGGATACGATCGTGCCGACTGCGAGATGGTCGCTGCTGCTGGTCTTGATGCCACGTACCCACGTGTGATCCATGGTCGCACCTTTGAGACTAAGGCAGAATACGATGAGGCACTCGCAGATTATCTTAATGGTCTTTGACCCCATCTCACCCCATCAACCTCTAGACTAATCACATGGACAAACTCAACAACATCGCACACGACATCAGGGGGTTCTGCATTGCTAACCCTGAGGCAGACTTTGAAATGGTCATGGATTTTGTAGACTCGCAGATCGTCCCCTTTGAGGCAGATGACAACCTATGCGATCTTGCCATGATGATCATGCTAGATGTGGATGAAATGAACCAGTCTGACTAGTGGCACACAGGGGGTTGCAATTGCCCCCCATCCCTGCAACAATACATTCAAGACAAACAACCAACGACTTTCATGCGTAAGATCGAAACCCAAATGAACGCTGCTATCAAAGGCAACGCCAACTGGACTAAGGCAAACACATCTGTTACGACTCAAGATGGTGTGTCTGAGGTTCGCTTGCATGGCAACAAAATTGCTGAGATTGGTGATGAGTTCGTTCGCATCTTTGATGGCGGTTGGCAGTCAAACACAACCAAATCACGTCTCAATGCTATCATCAACGAATTCTGCAACGCATACACTGACGGCGTGTTTCAGAAAGATTTTGCATGGTATGTTCGTGACAACAAAGTCACCCATGATTTCGTGAATGGTTACACTTTCGTTGAGTTTGCCTGATTAACACTCACCCATTCACACTATCTAACACAAACTCATGAACTACACTCTCAAACAACTCCAAGACAGAGTATCATCTATGATCAAAGAACAGGGGGAGGATGCAGAGTGTGCAGCATGGATTTATACTAAGAATGATTGTCACTTAAAGGATGAAGATGGCAACACTGACTATGATAACAACGTAGAAGATCCAGCACTGCTTGCACGTATCTTTGATGATGTGGGCAACATTGATTACATCTATCAGGTCATTCAAGAGGCAGTTGATGAAGTCGTAGAGGAGGAAATCGCAGCGACTAAGTAACACAAACTGGTCGGCTGCCTCCCAATTGCCAAAGTGTCACAGGGTTTTGGCACTGCCTCTCACAGCCCCTATAATAAGGACATGAACAAAACACAACGCCATCACAACGGACAATTCATCACAACAGGTGATCCCTCCCCTTTGATGAGTCGCGTCATGGATTCGATCCTTAAGCAACAGCAGGCAGAGCATGATTATCGCATGGCAGTGAGAGCAGGACGCATTGAGCAGGTCCAGTCTACGAACTGGAACATCAGCGACAGACACTAGACCCTGACCCTGTAGACTAACAGCATGAGAAACGATTCAATGATCACACCAAAATGCATCGCTGTCATCGGTGGATGTGATCACGAGGGCGAGTACTTCAGAACCCTTCGTCTCTTTGATTGCCAATCAACGGCAGATGCCTACGTGGTAGAACTTGAGCGTGAGTTTGATTACGTGCTCGTGGAGGTAAAGGAGATCTCACAATACAGCATGATGATGGGAGGGACAATCGGATAAGTGACACAGGCAACCCACTAGTTGCCACCCCGACCCTGTAGACTTAGTTCAACAAACAAACAACCCACAAATCATGTTCGCAGTTCAACCCACCTCCTTCGGCACCTTTGACGAGTGGGGCGCTGACTACACACCCACCATTGCTGGCGCTTATCGCATCGCAGCAATCAGACAGCAGGAGCAAGAGGGAGACCAGATGATCTGGCGTCTCACCTCAGGGCAACCCATCCCATGGGTGCGTGTCTATGAAGACGAGAACATCAGCAGTGTGACAGAGCAGGAGCTGGCACTGCTCGCCTAGGCATCGCCCCTCTACCGACTACAATACAAGAGAACACAACACAGGACACAGCATGAACGGATGGGCAACCTACGAAACATGGAACGTCGCTCTTTGGATCGGCAATGAGGAGATGATCTACCGCCATGCCAAGGAGAACAAGAACCTTGGGTATCGCAAGTGGGCGAAGCGATTCATCGATGAGTTCGGTGAGTACATCACAGGCGACGGCGTGGCATGGTTGCACGACGACATCGACACCGATGAGATGGATGAGATGCTGGCAGAACTCTAAGGGGTTGCCCCCTTTCTTTACACTAACCCCACCACACTACATGTCAATGAACATCAGGAAGTATCGCAAGGCAGTTGATGCCATCATGGATCAGTATGGATTTGTTTTCTTTGACGATTCCAATCATTTGAAATACAAGCACCCATCACTAGGTATAGTTCAGACATGCTCAAAGACACCAAGTGATAACTACGCACTGGCACAGATTAAGAGACAATGTAGAAGATCAGTAGCAGCACTAAGTTAAACACAGGGGGCAGTAATATGCCCCCTTTATTGTATACCCCCGAATGCCGAGCGGGACTCCTACGCCTACTCTAACCTACAAAGTGTTACCCAAGCGAGATAAATATTAGTGCATCTCCGAATATAAAAAATCCTCCAGGTATGAACACACGCACAACACCTTTTGAAGAAATCAGTTATATTAGTATGTGTTTAGTGGAGGTAATACGTATTTTAGGAATAAATGCATATAAAAAAATCCGCCCAGTAAAAAAATGACTGAAAAAGAGGAAAACCTAGAGATCAGGTATAAAACAAAGGATGGCACGATTAAGGAGCAAAGGTTTGATGATTTCAATGAATTTGCCGATGCGATCCAAGATGCTGCATTAGATTACTATGCGGGTGCTGAGGCAGCACCAGAGATGGATATTTCTGCAGCATTTGGAGCATATGGCATACAACAGAAGGAGCAATTTAAGAATGGATCAAGAGTTAACAGCGAGATTGAATTCCTTGGAGAAGAGGTTGAAGGAATGTGAGGAACCAGGGACGATGTATTATTGCCGTCCAGGATCTGTGCAACATGAAAAGTTGGCAGATTTTCTCAATGATGTGTATATACAATTACAGGAGATAAAATGCCAGGTCCAGTCGTTGCAGACACCACCTTCGTAGACTCTGGTGGTACGGGAGCATGTACGACACCTCCTACTGTCTTAGGGGCACCGAGTAGTGGTGGTAGTGCGAGGGTATATGTGGGAGGTAAACCAGTAGTAAAGGAGGGTGATGTATTTTCACCTGTACCTGGCACTACACCCAATGGCAATCCTTGCACTAGTACCAGGACGTTGAAGGGGTCGAGTACTGTGAGAGTAAATGGTGTTAGTATTGGAAGAATGGGTGACACATTGAATCCTGGCACAGGGATCACGATTGCTGCAGGGTCTAACAAAGTATTTGCAGGGTAGTGAGGGTTGTGCTATAATATGGAGGTAATCAAGAGAGACTCATGGCAAAAGCAGGCGGATTCATGAAAGGCGGCACGTATGTGGAAGCAATTCCCAAGAAGAGTCGTCAGGGTAAGGGGAAGCACACCAAGTTAAGTGCAACCAGTCGTAATGGAGCAAAGAAGCGTTATCGTGGTCAAGGAAAATAAGGTAGAAGGATCTACGATATATCAGATCGACGATTATTATTCAGATCCAGATAGTGTTGTCAGAAGTTTTCTCGGCACACTACCTGGGTTATGGAAGGGTGATGAGAGTCGATCAATGAACGGGGTATACTTCGAGGATCGTAGACATGATGTTTATCACTCTGATTCAATAAGAGTTTATGATGACTTAGCAGAAATTTGTGGACATCGTGCTATTGAATCAGGTCAAGTGATTACAAATTTAACTCGATTCAAGAAATGTGAGTTTAATAATTATCATGATCATTATTGGTGGCCACATAAAGATGCAGGGTATACTGGGATCATATATTTAAATAATAATCCAGGTGATCGTTCAGGTACGAATCTTTATATTTCCAAGGATATCGATAATAAGACGGGAGTCAATGAGCACGAATTCCCATGGCGATCTAAAGAGTATTATGAAGTGATACATACGTTAGAACCAAAATACAATCGATTATATATTTTCAACGGAAATAAATTTACGCATGGAATGAATATTGTTGATGATATGTATTTTGGTGAAGAGTATAGATTAAACCAAGTATTCTTTTTCACCGATGTCTAAGATTGATGCTGTTAGTAAATGGATCGAGTATGTTTCGGTAAAACGAAAGGAACTTGGTGGGCATGCTATATGTCCCTTTGCAGCAGCAGCAAGTGTAGAGGTTATAGAGTGTAATTTAAGCGACATTGCTCTGAATTCAGACCTTAACGCTGAGATCATCATCTTTATAGTCGAGGATGACATTTCAGAAGCAGCATTACTACAAAGTGTATCAATGCTGAATATGGAACAAAATGAATATATTGTATTAGATGATCATAAACATGATCCTTCATATATCAATGGTATTCAAACGAACTTTGGTAAATACAACATTGTATTGTGTTCAAAAGTTGATAAATTAGAACAGGCAAGGAAATCTTTGCACCAGACCGATTATTATAGTTATTGGTCACCAAAAATGTATACGAGAATAGTCCATGGCAAATAGTCCCACCGATAAGAGCAACGATTTCGTACAATCAGGAATGACCTTGATCACTCAAGTGGAAAGTGATTATTGGTTGAATAAGTCTGCTAAAGAAAATGAACTAATGCAACAGACCAGAGAATTTTTATCTACAGCAGAATGGGACGATGGATTTGTTGGTAAGTGACTAAATACTAGGAGGTAACCTCTACTAATAAGTGGCGAATCAACAATCGTTTAAAGATTTGAGCATTACGTTCAAACCTCATCCTGTAACAGGCGATTTAGTCGTTAAGAAGGATGATGCTGCAATTAAGCAGGCGATTGTAAATTTATTATTAACAAATAAGGGAGAAAGACCCTTTGCTCCTGATCTAGGTTCTGATCTACGTTCATTAATGTTTGAACCACTTGATGTGGCAACTGCAGGTCAGGTTGCCACTAATATTAAAAAAACGTTACGTGATTATGAACCACGTGTTGCAATGACTCAACTTTCTGTTGAAGCAAACTTTGATAGTAACGGGTTTGATGTACAAATAGAGTTTGAGATTGTTGGTAGAGAAGATTTTCCACAAACACTAGAATTCTTCCTAGAGAGAACTCGATAAATGCCATACGTTCAGCTGTCAAACCTAGATTTTGCAGATATTAAGACTGCTCTCAAGGAATACTTGAGATCGCAGCAAGAATTTACTGACTTCGATTTTGAAGGTTCAACATGGGCGAACCTTTTGGATGTGTTGGCATATAACACCTACTACACAGCATTCAACACTAACATGGTGGTGAATGAGACGTTCCTTGATTCAGCAACGCTGAGGGACAACGTAGTAGCATTAGCGAAGCAATTAGGATACACACCCAAGTCTGCAACTTCACCAAAGGCAGTATTAACGTTTAGAGCAGTTTTCCCCAACACTGCACCCAATGAGATCATACTGAAGCGAGGTACAGGATTTACCGCATCGTATGACACAAAAGCGTATAATTACGTTGCAGTTGAGGATATTAAAACCCAAGTAGTTAATGGAACCGCAACTTTTGATGAAGTTGAAATCTATGAGGGTAATTTTGTTACAGATACTTATATTGTAAATGCAACTGCGTCGAACAGGTTTACAATTAAGAACCCATCTGCGGACATTTCTACGTTAAGAGTACGTGTTTTCCCTTCTGCACAGGCAAGTACGGGAACTATGTTTGCAAGAGCGGACAATATACTTGCTGTTACGGGAGATAGCAAGGTATTCTACGTAGAAGAGATTGAAGATGAGCAATATGAAATTTTCTTCGGTGATGGAGTCCTTGGAAAGAAATTAGAAGCAGGGAACAAGATTGACATTACATATCTCTCTACAAATGGTCCTGAGAGCAATGGTGCCAAAGCATTCACCTTTAATGGCGTCCTAGAGGACCCACAGGGGTCTTCTAACTATAATTACAGCATTTCCTACACGTCAGCAGCAGATCTTGCTGAAGCGGCAAATGGAGGTGCTGAAATTGAGTCGCTTAAAAAGATCAAGTACAACGCACCCAAGTTTTTTGGTACACAGAACAGAGCAGTAACTGCAGAAGACTACGCAGCAATTGTTCGTGAGATTTATCCTGCTGTTGCTGATATCATTACGTTTGGCGGAGAAGAGGATGATCCCCCAGAATATGGTAAGGTAAAGATTGTAGTAAAACCAAAATCCGCATCAAGGTTGAGTTCTAGAACCAAGAAAGAAATTAAAACTGGTCTCAAACCATATATTGTTGCTTCTATTACTGCTGATATTGTTGATGCATCTGTACTATATGTTGAGATGACATCTAGGGTCATGTTTGATAAGACTAAGACTAATCAAACTAATGACGAGATCAAATCCAAAGTTATTGCTGGATTAGAGAAATATATCGAAACATCTGATACAGAAAAATTTAATGGCAAATTTAGGTATTCAAAATTTGTCAGTGTCATTGATGATGCAGATCGTAGCATTAACGGCAATCTTACGACAATTAAAATGAGAAAGGATTTCTATCCTAGTATCAATAACAAATTCTTTTACGAAGTGTGTTTCCAGAATGCATTTGATGACACATGTGATGAGGATACTATAGTTCAATCTACTGGATTTAAGGTTAGCGAATATCCTTTGTATACAGTGTATCTGGAGGATCGTGCTGGTAAAATGGTCCTATATAGAATAGACTCTATAACTAGTGAAAAAATTGTTCTCAACGATTCTGTTGGAACAGTAGATTACAAGAAAGGTGAGGTTAAATTGTTCGACTTGACGATTATCAAAGGTAGTTTCTTTGACAATCGTATTGAAATTAGATCTGTCCCTTTGAGCAATGATATTAGTGCCATCAGGGAAGTTTATCTTGACGTAGATATCCCTAAGAGTTTGTTCACGATTATCGCAGAGTAAGTTTAAATGGTAGAGACCAGAAGAATATCTACTCTTATTGAATCTCAACTGCCTGAGTTCATTATCAATGAATATGAGAATTTCTCTAAAGTCATTGAGAAATACTATGAGCAGTTGGAGTTAAGAGGCAATCCTCTTGACGTGATTAGTAATATCACGAAATATCGTGATATTGATTTTTATGAAAAAAATCTACTTAAAGAGTCTACTAAAGTATCATCTTACGTTGATGCAGTTGATACCACTATTCAGGTTGAAGATGCATCTTCCTTCCCTGAAACTGATGGTTATATCTCTATCGGCAGTGAAATCATTTTTTATAAGTCTAGAACCGACTATGAATTTAGAGAAGTATCCCGTGGTGTCAGCGGCAATCAAAGACTAGGAGATTTGTATAGCTCCAGTCAGTTTGTTACCACTCTGGCAGAAAATCATGACATCAATGACAATGTACAGAACATTAGTAATCTGTTCTTGTATGCATTTGTCAAAAACTTTGAAAATGATTACCTAGCATCATTCCCAGAAAAGTATCTAAAGGAAGATGTTGATAAGCGTACCCTAATCAAGAATATTACTGATTTCTATCAGGCAAAGGGTACTGATAGGTCTATTCAGTTTATTTTTAATACACTAGTTTCTAATGATAAACCCAAGGTTCTAAGACCTAAAGATAATACTCTAAAATCATCTTTTTCTGATTGGGTTACATCATATGCTCTTAAGGTAATTGTTTTAGAAGGAAATCCTGATGATTTAATCGGTGAGACAATTATTCAGAATCTAGATCCACTCAATGAATCTATTGAGTATGCATCTGCTATTGTAGACAATGTATTCAGTGCTGGGTCAATTGATGGATTATCTTTGTATGAAATTACGATTGATACTGCTACACTTAATAACCAATTCAGTACTGCATCTAAAACACGCTTAACTGATGGTCTACCAACTAATAGTGATGTTGGTGATAGGATTAATGTATTCTCTACAGAAGGATTTTTACAGCAGGGCAGAATCTATATTAATGGAGAAGAGGTTCAATATTCCTCTAAAAATGTAGATCAGTTCGTAATTAGTCGTAGGGAAAGATCTGATGGGTATGCTGTAGATACTAACGTCTATAGTTACTCTACAATCACCTCTGGAGACGTTAGATTACTTTGTCTAGGAGTTCTATACAATCTGGAGCAAGAGACCTCTGCTCCGTATTCAGAACCAGGTGATAGGATTCAAATCTCCGAACCAGGATTCACTGATATCGATCCAATTCTTATTGATACTAATGGTAATTTAAGATGGTTTGAAAATGATGGTTATGGATCATCTGGCGATATCAATGTTGGTAATGTTATTAGTAAGTTAAAAAATAACATTTCTGCTGTATATCGTGATGAAAACTATTATTATCTTGCTACAGGAGGATTGCCAAATAGACCTATCTTGTATAGTGGTATTGGACAAACTCTAAGTGATCAAAAAATTCTTAGATTGATTCGTAAGAAACCACTTACGATTACCGAGTCTTATGAGACTTCACAACGTGATGTTGGTATTTTTGTTGATGGCACCATTGCGTTCAGTCACAAAGACTTTGATCAAATCAAATATGGTAAAATTACTAAATTTAATATTGAAAACAAAGGCAATGGTTATAATGATCCCCCTAACGTTCTTATTAATGGAGCACCAGGATTAGCAAGAACATTTTTGTCTGGCGAGACAATTGGTACTATTGAACTAGAAACTGATAATATTTTTACTAGTGTTCCTGAAGTTACGATAACTTCTGGTAGAGGAGCAGAGGCAACAGCTGTTGTAACTTTCGGTACTATCACAAGTATTAATGTTATTAATTCTGGAGAATACTATTCAACTCCTCCTAGAGTTGTAATTACAGATAAACTAGGTAAGGGTCGTTTTGCAGAATATAAAGCAATTCTAGAAGATGGTAAAATTGTTTCCTTTGAAAGTGTAGATCAAGGTAAATTCTACAGCAAAGGAAATGTAATTGTTGAAATTATCCCAGTTGGTAGAGATGGTCTGGTAACATGTGATGTGTTCACTTGGACTAAAAACAGATATAATAAATTACAACCAGATCTAGACAATAATAATTCTTACGTATTTCCTCACTATAATCCAACTAGAGGATTTGGATATGGCGTTTGTGCATCTCCAACTCAATTAAGAACTGAGTTATCTGATGATGGAACTGGACATTCACCTATTCTAGGTTTTGCTTATGATGGTAATCCCATCTATGGTCCTTTTGGATTTGAAAATCCACTAGATTCTACTAGTACAGTAGGAAGGATTAGATCTGCATATAGAATTAAAGCAACTAGAACTAATGGACCATCGGTAGATGAATTTCCTATCGGAACATTTATCCAAGATTATGAATGGATAGCAAGTACATCTATCGGTAAGACTGAACTAGATGAGAATAATGGTAGATTCTGTGTAACTCCAGAATATCCTACTGGCACCTATGCATATTTTATTAGTGTTGATTCTGATGGCAACCCCGCCTTCCCATACATTTTAGGTAACAATTTTTATTCTTTACCTGTTGATTCTAACTATAATGCAGATTTAACTCAGGACGATCTACCGACAAAAGCAGAAAGATACAGAATTCCTGGTATGGACGGAAATGGTTCCCAATCCATGCTAACTATTGCTGAGACTTTATCAGGAAACGTTGAAACTTTAAGTATTTTAAATTCCACGGATCAGTTTAAAGTTGGTGGTAAATTTCAAGTTAGTGATGTAAGAACAGAGGGATCTGGTGCGTCTGCATTTGTTTCTTCTGTTGTAGGTAAAGATATTCTTTCTATGGATTGTAAGTCCTTAGAAACAACTAATACTAAGTCAGTTGCACTAGTACGATTAATTGCTCCAACATACCTATTTGAAAATGATATTGTTACACAAGAAGATTCTACATTTACTGGTAAGGTAATTTCTGACATATCTAATAGAAGTGAATTTGTCCTTGAAGAAGTATCAGGAACTTTTGTTGAAGGTAAGGAACTTAATTCTTCTAGTACAATTATTAGTATCTTAATTGATAGAAATGTATTTTTTACTGCAGAATCAACTCTTCTGTTAACTGATGGCGCAGATTCAACCCTTGCTACTGGTAGAGTTTTAGAATCAGTATCTAATCAGAATTCTGTTAAGGTAGAAGTTTTATCAGGTGAGTTTGTTGTTCCTGATAGTGTAACCACCGCACACTTTTTGCAGAGCACGACTCTAGGTGATAGTGTTGGTGGTGAAGTTGTAGTTTATTCAAATCTAAGTAAAGAAATTAAAGCTTTTGCAGTTAGAGATGATCTAGTTCTAGTCGAAACTGATGGAACTCACAATGTAGGAGTTAATAGTTATATCGATGTTGAAGTAGATCCAGATGTAAGTCAGACTACAACTGAATATTATGTAAGGAAGCGTTTCTATCAAGAAATTAAACTCAAGACTCCTAGTTTTGGTAGTTTGATGATTGATACTGGTGTAGGTAGAGGAGATCTCTTAAATGGTGGTCTTTCTTATACTGCTGGAAATTATGTAGATGTAGAATTAATTTTCCTTGATCAAAGCAAGGTCAGAAATGGAATTGGTTCTCCTGGTGATAGTAAGAACGCAATCGCAACTATTAATGTTAGTGATTTTAATGGCACTGGGTATGGTAGTGTATCTGACTTTACTATTACTAATAAAGGAAGTGATTATATTAAAGGTGATGTTCTAACAGTTGCAGATGCCGATCTCAATAGACTTTCAAATTCTGTTTCTTCACAGAGACTAGCAATTAATGTAGATCATATTGGTCTTGCACAACTTAATACTAAATTGAGTCTCGTTCAGGTCAATAAGCTGTCGGTGGATGATCTTCTTAAAATTGATAGTGAAATTGTCAAAATTGTTAGTATTGACTCTAGTAATAGAGAAGTAACAATTGAAAGGGGTATTGAAGGTAGTAATATTGTAGATCACTTTGATGGAACGCTTGTATCTCTATACAAAGGTGTCTATAGATTTGATGCGAATTCAAGACCTCTGGGAATTGGTCCTAACGATCCAACTATTATTTCATATGACTCTACAACACAGAACATTGTGTTGGCATATAATTATAGTTCCACTTCCCCTAGAGAAGTTACTCTAAGTAGCGTATTCCAAGATAATAGTTCTCCTAAGAAGTCTATTGCTTTAAGTTCTGTTATTCCTGGAGAAAATAGACTAGAATTTTCTAAAGATGTTAATTTTGCTACGTTTGGTGTTAATACTGATATTAGAATTCAAAAATACTACAATTATGTGTTTGACACTAGTCATGTTTCTATGCAAGGTGTCTTCCTAGATTTTTCTGCTAGCAGAACAGGAACTATCTTCACAGAAGAAAAAATAGTAAGTGGCATTCAACCTGGCAATGCTGGTTCGTTTGTTTCAATTACTCTTGGATTTGGTCCAAATATTGTAGGTCAAACTCAACAGAGATTCCCAGTAAACTTTGACACGTATTATTACTTTATTAAATCAAATAGTGATGTTAATACTGATGGTGCAGCTCTACGAGTTATTGATGATCCAATTGCAGGTTCTAAGCAAATTTTGTTCTCTAGTCAAACTAAATTTGCATATGCTTATACAGAGATTCCTGATTACAATGGCAAAGGAGATTTAAGGTATAACACTGATTCTCCATTTGCTATTGGTAAAATTAAATATGCAACTATCGACAATAAAGGTATAGATTACAAAAGATTGCCAGTAATTACTGGATGTAATGTTGATTCTGATAATCAACCAAACCTTAATGTTCAATGGGATTCTATTACAAAAACTATTCTTGGAGTTGAAATTTTACAAGGTGGTAAGAATTTCGTATCACCTAAAGCATATGTTAGTAGAGGTGATGGTACAGGAGCAGTATTTAATGTATTCCAAGATGCTGGTAGAATTGTTAGAATAGATGTTGTTAATGAAGGTAGTGGATATAATTACATTCCTGAAATTACTATTTACGAAGGTGGAGTAGAGGCATACTTTGGATCTGATAATATTGGATTACCTAAGAATGTGAGTATTGTTAAAAGTGGTGGTGGATATCATAATGATACTACTATTCTACCTAAATTTACATCACACTATGCTCTTATTATTAGAGGACAATCTAAGTTTTTTAAAGGTGAAAGAGTTGAGCAGAGAGATGGTAATCGTTTAGTATTCAGTGCAATTATTTCTGATAAGGGATGGAGACTTGGTACTAACATTTTAAGATTAGAAAAAATTACAGGTAATGTAGATTTTAATTTACCGCTAGTTTCGGTAATGCAAACATCCAGATCTGTTGAAGTAGTAGATGTTTTGTCAACTCAATTTAAACCTACCATTAAATCTTTCTCAGATAACATGGGTAGATTTACATCCGATAAGGGAAAAATTGGTGATAGAAATCAAAGACTTACTGATTCTTTCTTCTACCAAGATTATTCTTATGTAATTCAATCCAAGACTCCTATCAATACATGGAGAGACTTGATCAAGCAAACTACGCATCCAGCTGGTTTCTTGATGTTTGGTGAAGTTGTCATTGAAAGTGAACAAGAAAGTTCAATGCCAATTGAACAACCAAAGTCGGATAAAATTTCTTTTATCGAACTAGCACCTAAAAATGTTACAGTAGAAAGAAAATCCACTAGAGTTACTCAAAGTTCAATTAGAGTTAGAGATACCAATCTTCGTAGAGGTATTGGTAGTGTTTCTATTAATGAGTATGATACTGAAGGTATTCTATCTAAAGAATTAATTTTAGCACAAGATTTCTCTGGTCGCTATGCAACTCAGGAAGATTATATTGGACCTATCAAATCAATTACAAAAGTAGGTGATGGCACTTCTGAGATTGCTGTTGGGTTTGGTGGTGGAACTAACTTTACCACTATTGCTGGTGAATATAATCACTGGGTCAAGTTTAAAATGCTTGGCAACACCAATAATCAACCTGCTATCACTCCTTATGTTGATGCTACTTCTCCTGCACAATCGTGGAGAGGATCATTACATAACTACTCTATTCTGTCAAATGATGAGTATGTAACCAGTGGAGGTGGCAATTTTGATCTGTCAAAGATCAATCTTATGACTATTGGTTTCATGCCTGAGTTTGGTGAGTTCTCAAGTAATCAAGGTACTTCAAATACTGAATTTGGTGCGATTATACAATCAAACGAATCTGACTTTTCCGAGATTGCATCAGGATTTGAAGTTGGCGATACTATTACTTTTTATGAAAATGCTTCAACGTTTGTTAAAGTTGAAGTTGTATCTGTAGATTCTCCAGCATACCACCCAACGCTAGGTGTCATTGGTGATGGTAATGTTCTTGGAAGAAGAACCTTCCAACTTTTAGACAAAGCAAATAATTTAGCATACTCACCATATAATGAGCAAGAAACATTCATTACTCTAAATGGTGTTGCACAAGAACCAAAAAAAGCATACGAGATAAGTGGAAGTCAAATTACATTTGCATCTGCTCCTTTAGGACCTCAGTATCCTATTACTGGGGAAAATTTTGATGATACTTACACCACAGATCCAACAAAGTTTGTATGTAAATCATTTAAATTTAAAAATGATACATTTAATGCTAAGTATCTTAAAAAAATTAAAGATATCTCTGGAAGTTTTGATGGCATTTCTACAGAGTTTGCATTAAGTTGGGATGACGATACTATTGTTAAAACTGACACCAAAGAAAATCTTCTGATTTTTGTTAATGGTGTTTTGCAGGCAGTAAATAGCGCATATACTATTAGAAGGAGTGATAATGATTCCCAAACAGATATTATTGTATTCATTGAACCACCAAGAAATTTCTATGATGTTATTGACTACACTCCAGAACAATTAGATCAAAAAGAATATTTCTATGGATATGGTGTTGGTAGTTATGATAGACTTAGAATTGATGAGAGATTGATTCCTTATCGTGGTGAGGGACCATATCTTGTATTTGATGAAGAAACTGATACAGTCAAAAATATTAATGAAGCAGATTTTGCTTTAGTGTTTGTTGATGGTGTTCTACAAGCACCTGATACTTATAAGTTAAATGGTCCAAATATTTCGTTTACAGAACAACTTATTAAGTATATTCCTAGTACTGGAGAATCTTTAGCAAGCAAAGTAGAAATTATTTCTTTGTTTGGTAGACAAGTTCCTAAAACTTTATCTGCATATGATTATGATAGAATTATTTTTAGAAATGAAGTTAGTATAGTTCTAACTAAAGTATTAGATGATCCTAATGGAAAAGATGAATATATTGAGTGGCAGGAAAACTTTACTGCTTTTGATCCTTCTGTTACTAAGAATGTATTCACATTTGATGATAATGGTAACAGAGTATTCATCGGTAAACTTAATAGTGTAAGATTTGATCTTCTAGAAGACGGAACAGCAAATGGTGTAGCAAAACCAGGAGTTGTTGCAGAACAACTAACTATCAAGATTCTCAATGCAGAAAACCTCAAGTTTACCGCAAATGATTATGACCCAAGAGTTAGCGATGATGATGAACTAAGAATTAAAGGAATCTTCATTACAGACCAACCTGATTTTACTAATTTCGTAAGTTTCAACGCAGCATATCCTATCTTTAAAATTGAATGGGATTATACTAAAAATGCTGATGGTGACAGGGTTCTTGTTCAAGATATTCCCGATTGGTTGAAAGGATCTAAACTAGGTGATGATGCATACTTCAATCTTTATAATAATCTAGTTGACATTGCTCCTGGCGATGAAATTATGATTGATGGTGAGAAAGATTACAGAAAAGTTTTGTATATCCCGCCAGAAGTAAAAGGAAGAAACTTCAACAACGGACAGACTGCCAAGTTTGAGCACTATAGTCCTATTGAAGTTACTAACTATAATGATATAGTAAGAGGAGAGGGTCTTAGTGTTACTTGCACTATTGGTGATGGTGGTGCCGTCACTGGTGTTGGTTTTAGTGACCTTGAGTGGAATAGAAGAGATCTAAAACTCTTTTTTGATACAGGTATTCTACTACAACCAACAGCATATCAGTATTTTGTTCCACCTCAAGTTAAATTTATTCCTGTCGATGGAAGAGGTGGTGGTGCAAGAGCAGAAGTTCTCACTATTGCAGGACAAGTTTTAGATGTTATTCTCATTGAGGGTGGCAGTGGATATACTCAACCACCTAAGGCAGTTGTAACACGAGGATATAACGTTCTACGTAAACCAAATAGAACTATTCAATCTAACTATAGACTTGAGATTGGAACACAAATTGGTTTACAACAGCAAACCACCATTGCTACAGAGATTATTATTTCTGGTCAGGGACAATCGACTGGTCTCTTCTCTCTCATCTCGTTTGGTATTGTTGGTTCAGTTACGCCAATTGATAACGATGAAATTGTTAACATCATTACACCTGAGGCAGAAGAAGTTGGCGATCAACTAAGTTTGCCTGAAGGCAACTCTATTATCTTTACTAAGAGGGATCCATTCACTGCAGTTGATCAGGTTGCATCTGAACTTATTATTAATGAGACTCTCATCACAGTTACACTTGATAACCCAATTGCAAGTATCACTAACATCAGTCCTGTTGGTGGTGTTGATGTTATTATTAATAATCTACAGAAGATTATTAATACACCAATTGCATACTTCCGTGAAGAATCTGCATCTGCAACTGGTGCATTGTTGGATTCCCCACTATCTCCAATAGGTACTACTCTGTATGTTAATAACACGTCTCTATTTGCAGACGTTGGTAAACTACAAGTTGGTAGAGAGATTGTTGGATATGAAAGAAAACTACAAGATAGATTCCTTAATGTTACTAGAGGACTTGATAGAACTGTAGCAGTTGCTCATCCTGCAGGTCAATACATCAGAACTATCCCAGACTCTGTAAGGGTTATTGATGCTGGTCCTAGAAGTATTGTTGCTACTATCGTCAGTGTTGCACAGAGTAATGTATCCAACATTGAAGTTAAGAATCAAGTTCATTCTGTCAGTGATATTGTAGACGTTCAGGTAGATACTAACCTTAAGATGACTCTACAGAAGGAAATTCAATCTTCTGTAACTGAAGTATCTGCTGCAATTCAAAATTATGTAATCTCACTAACTGAATCTTCTGTATTGATGAGCAGTGAGAGTGTATCTGTTGCTGCATCTACAATTCAATCTATTAATAGTGCTGAACTTCCTCAGCAGGTTCTTACTGATGTTATTGAATATGAGATTGCTCCATACCTAGCATACAATGATCAAGTTGTAACATTAGAACTGATTTCTACAGCGACTCCATCCGAGTCTTCTGTATTGATGAGTGATGAAAGTGTATCTGTTGTTGCATCTACGATTCAAACTATTAACAATTCTGCTATTGTAACAGAAAAAGCACTAGATCTACACACTTCACAAGTTGAAACAACAATCTCTCAATCTCTACAAGTATTTGCAGCAATTCCTCCAGGCACTGATCCAGGTGGACTGAATTCACCAATTCCAGTTGCTTCTATTCTAAGTACCGAAACTGCTCTATATGCAGTTATTCACGGAACTGAAACTGAAGTTGCTATTCTTGGCAACCATCTACCAGTTCTTAATGGTAGAGATAAACCTGCAGATATTACGTTAAATAGAGAGATGGGAGTCTTAGACTTCTTTGAAGAACTAGTTGTACTAGAAACCAGTGTCCTTCTCCGTTAAAATCAATGCCACAAACGCAGTTACAATTAGCAAGTCCTTATAATGAGGTACTTAAAAGAAATACTTTAGTTATTAAAGTAGAAAATTTTAAGCAAAGAAAACCAGAAGGATTTGATTCGTTTGATTCTGGTAATGCTTTCCATACTCTTGCGGCTTTTGAAAAGCACATTTTTAGTGGTGATAATGTTATTGATGATTTAACAAGAGAATTTCCTACTCTTCAAATTAGAGATTTTGAAATAAGACCAAATTCTTCATTTACATTGACAGGTAGTAAATTTAATTTTGCTGGTTCTACTCAAACATTACCTTTTGGATCTACCATCAATAGTCTACAAGTATTGACTACTGATGAGTCAAATCAAACAATTCTTGACGCAGACACTAGCATTACAAGATTTGCAAGTGCTGGACATCTTTTTATTGGTGGTAGTGCGCGTACTCTTTTCGAGTATACATCCAAGACTGCCACAGGATTTATTGGTTATGTTAAATCTGGAAATGTGAATATTCCGCCTTCTACGGAGTTCATCCAGTATTCTGTTGAATGATCAAACTATATTGTATAAATAAATCAAGACAACAACGTTCTAGAGAAAAAATAAATGGCTGCAATTATTTCAGACAAATTTAGAATTTTCAATGCTAAACAATTTCTAGAGTCTCTGTCCGAAGGCAGTAGTGATACTGGATCCGACAGAACTAGAATGTACTTCTTTGTGGGTCGTCCACAAGCATGGAATTCATACTTGGAGATTTACTCCGCAAACGCAACAGCATTTACTGCTGGTCAGTTTGTTTATGTTTCTACCGATACGAATGGATCGTATACTTGGGCAAATGCACCTTTCAAGGCAAGCATTGTAGCAGTATACGAAAATTCTCTTATCCTTAGTTCAATTTCTCCAAGTACATCTTCAACTCCTCTCCCCAACTCTGTAGTTGAAGGTTGGAACGGAGCATCAGATACAGGAGCAGAAGCAAGAGCAGGTGTATATCGCTTTGCTACAGAAGACACCCCTCCTACTCCACTGGATCACCAGTCGGAAAAATTTGATGTTTATGATGAAATTATTGCTGCTAAGCGTATCACCGATTCGTTTGCTCGTGGTGTAATTACTCGTTACGATTGGAACACGCTTGCTGCGGAACCTCGTTTCGACATGTACAAGCCTGACTACACCGCAACCACGACTGGTCAGATCGGCAAACTAGCACTTACTAATGCCGCATCTCTAGCAACTGCTAAGTACTATGTAATCAACTCCAACTACGAGGTATTCAAGTGCCTCTATAATGGTGAGTTCCCTGGCAGAACTTCCCCTAACCCCCAGTACGAACCCAAGACCTCTCCTTCTGCTGGTCAAGGTACTTATAATGGTAATGTGTTTACCGAAGGTGGTGACCTAGAAGTTTCTAACACTGCGGGTTATGCTTGGAAGTATATGTACACCATCCCAACAGATGATGTTCTTCGCTTCCTTTCTACCAACTTCCTTCCCATCAACCTACCATCGGAAAGCACTAGAGCTGCTGTTCAATCCGCTGCGATTGAAGGTGCAGTAAGCGTTGTTCTGGTAGAAGAAGTTGGCGCTGGTCTTCCTAACGGAACCCACTATGCACCTATTAATGGTGATGGTCAACTTGCTGGTGGTACTGAAGCAGTTGTAGAAATCGTAGTTGCTTCTAATGCTATCCAGTCTGCTAAAATTGTAACAGAAGGTGCTGGTTATACTTATGGTTCAGTCAACCTTGCTGACGGCGTAACAGTCGGTGGCATTAAGACTGGTCTATTTACTACTTCTGCACTCACAACTGGACGCACTGGTGTTTCTGGCACAGGTGCTTTGGAAGTTATTATTGCTCCCGAAGGTGGTCATGGTGCAGACATGGAGTCTGAGTTCGGCGCTAAGCGTGTTATGACGAACATTCGTTTGACCTACGCTGAAGGTTCTGGCGACTTCCCCGTTGATAACGACTTCCGTCGTATCGGCATTATCAAGGACCCATACAACTACGGCACTACCGATTTCGCAACTAACGACACCCGTAATGGTTTGTTTGCAGTTAAGATCGAAAATGCAACTGCTGACTACAATGCTGATGAAGAAATTACTCAAGCATTGTCTACTGGTGGTACTGCAAAAGGCACCGTAGTTTCTTGGACTCTTGATTCTGGTTCTACCACTGCTGGTGTTCTTAAGTACATCCAAGTCCCTGGTCTACATGCAGAAAACGGAGTTGTAAGAGAATTTGATTCTAGTGCTGCTGTTGTTGGTACTTCATCTCTTGCTTCTGGCACAGTTGATCAAGCAACCACTGCTGTCACACTTCTAGGTGTTAGTTTCACCAATGGTCAAGGTAATCCTGAGATCGAAGCGAACTCTGGAGATGTCATTTATGTTGAGAACAGAAGACTCATCACACGTGCTCCTGACCAAATTGAAGACATCAAGTTAGTAATTGAGTTCTGACCTCCTAAATAACGTTAGGAAAACCAGGACGTTAGTGCATATACAATGCCTCAAAATACTAACTTAAACGCATCGCCTTACTTTGAAGACTTTGATTCTCAGAATAATTTCTATAAGGTCTTGTTTAGACCAGGGTTTGCGGTACAGACTAGAGAACTAACAACTCTCCAGTCTGTATTACAAACTCAATTAGAATCATTCGGGAGGAACGTCTTCAAGCAAGGCGATCTTGTTGTGCCTGGAGAAGTCGGGTTCAATACGAAACTAAATTACGTTAAACTATCTTCTGTTTCTGAGGTTGCAATCAGTGACGAAGCAGGAAACGTTGTATATCAAAAATATGACATTAGTCAACTGGTCGGTCTGAAAATTCAGGGTGTATCATCTAGTGTTATTGCAAGTGTTATTGCTACAGAATTTGGTTCTGATACAGAATCAGATACAATTTATGTCAATTACTTGGACTCTGGCGCATCTGGCGACGAAGAGAGATTCCGTCAAGGTGAGACTCTAGAAGTAATTGGTGGTGTTAATTCTCCTCTATTGGTTGTCGGAACTGATGGAGTATCTCTTCCTACCAGTATCAGTGTTACTGATCCTGACACAGGTATTGAACAATTTATTGATAGTCCTGCATTGGGATTTGCTTCTGCTATAAAAGTAGAAGAAGGTATTTACTTTGTTAATGGATATTTTGTAAGAAATGCCGAGCAACTTTTAGTTGTTAGCAAATACTATGATGCACCTTCCAGCAAAATTGGTTTTAAAATTGTAGAGTCTCTGGTTACACCTGAGGAAGATAGTTCCTTGTATGATAATGCAAGGGGGTATTCTAATTTCTCTGCTCCTGGTGCTCATAGACTTAAAATTAATCTAGAACTTGTTAAGTATGGTTACTATGATCTAACTGATAAGAATTTTATTCAGTTACTACTTATTAAACGTGGTACTATTCAGAAACAAATTAAAGCAAATGACTATTCTCTTGTAGAAGCAGCAATTGCTAAGAAAACTTTTGACGAATCTGGTGATTATGTTGTAGAACCATTCCCTCTACAAGTTAGAGAGTATTATCAAAATGATAATAACCTAGGATTCTATACTGCCGATGATGATGGACTTGTTAATGGTCTATCAGTAAATCAAGCATCCGCAAAACTCCTAGGAACTATTGGTTCTGGCAAAGCATATATTAAAGGATATGAAGTTAAAAATAAAGAGAGTAAGTATCTCGAAATTGATAAAGCAAGAGATACAATTAAAAGAGAAAATCAGACACTAAAAACAACAGGTCTAACTTCCTTCTATATTAGTAATGTATATGGTACAACTCCACTTAATGCTGAGGGTGCTGAACTAACATCGTATCCTACATTATTTTTAAATTCTACTTACAATGATGGTTCTGTCGGTCTTAATGACACAGAAGCAAGTGATGGTGTCAAGCAGACTACCAATCGCCGTGGACAAGGATATGGCGTAGAAGAAGGAGTCAAGACAATCTATTGTCAGATTGAAGCTGGATCTGGTTTTGGCATCGCAGATATGACTGATGCTAACTTTAAATCTCAGTTTAAAAAATTATATTTTATCAAAACTAGAGCTGCTAGTCAGGTTACTAGTTATGGAGAGGTAGATGTTTTAGCATTCTCCATTGTATCTCGCCCAGAAATTTCTGCCGCTGGTGCAAATCAATTTGTTGAAATTACAGTAAAAGGAAATAGATCTGAACTAGATATTTTTGTGATTGATTATGATGCATCAGCATCAAATAAACTGAGGAAGTTGTTTAAATCACAAGCAGATGTTGAAGATAATAGTAGCGAACTATTTGATCTGCGTGATTATAATGAAACTATTACACCTATCGTAGGTATTGCTAAACCAAAAAATATTGCTTTAAAAGAAATTAGTTCTGGTTTTAATAAAGATCTTGATAAGATTGTATCTAAAGGTAGACTTGCTGGTGGTCTAGAACAATACAATTCTATTTTTGACCTTTCATATTTTGCTCCTCAATTTTTCACAAGAATTCTTTTAGAAACAGAAATTACTGGAGATTCTTTTAATCCTGGTAAGTACATTTATGGTTCCCTAAGTGGTGCTATTGCTGTTATTGAGGGAGGTACGTTGGCTACCTACTCGTCAGTCTCCAAGTTGTTTGTTACTATGGTGTTTGGTGAGTTTAAAGGTGGTGAAACAATTACATCAGAAACTGGCGAAACAATTAAGATTGCAACGGATAATACAATTTCCCACTTTATTATTCCTACTAGGGGAGATAGTTATGCTGCAGGAACAAGAATTATCCTTGATGGTGTTACTTATGATGAGTCTTCAATTGCTATTGTTAGATCTGGTGCAGGTGCTTTAGATACGATCTATGTTAACGATAGAGCTTCTACAGACACTCTATACTCACGTCCTCCGATTGTTGAGTTTACTGGTACTGTCCCAACTAATGTTGCTGTTGTTACTCCTGTTCTATTCAGAAATACAGTATATACATATTCTCCAAAGAATATTAAATCTGTATTCTCTCAGTTTGGTTCTGGTAATGCCAATAAATTCTCTGCTGATATTGAACTTGAAAAGACTGGATATGTCAATACAATTTCAGTAACTGACTTTACCTTCTCAGGCACTGCAGGGTACAAGTTTATCGAGTGTAATGGATTTGGTGGTGATGCGTCGAAGAACCTTGTTCAAGGCGACGTGGTGCAGTTCTCAGACGTTACTGGTGCTGTATATAAGTACATCGTTCAATATGCTACTAGACCTGACGGAACAAAGAGATCAAGAATCTATCTAGATAGAGCTCTGCAGGCAAATGTAGAGAATGCTTCTGTTGTTCTGCAAAGACCAATAATTGAAAATCCAAGCGGTACTCTAGTTTTCCCAACTGGCGATAAGCAGATCAAGACTCTTATTGATTCTTCAGAAGACTCCAAGATCAAATATTATTTCAGAAGAGATTTTATTACGAGTGCTGCATCTGCTAGTGGAAACTTAACTTTTGCTGCTCAACTTCCATTTGGTACTCAACGCTTTGCTCCTTTCTCAGATAAGAACTTCTTGATTACTGTTCTAGAAACAGGTGTTGCTGAGCATGTTATTGATTCGAGTGGAAGTCTTCAATTGTTTGGCGGTCCTCTTAAAAAGGGTGATGTAGTTTACGTTGATCCTGAATATGTAACTATTGCTCAATCAGATAGTAATCTAACTGCAGGAAGTGTCACGATTAATTTCCCTGAAAATCATTTTGGTGATATCACTGCTCTGCGTACTGCTCTAGAAGCAAGAGCTGCAAATCCTCAATCAGGTGATCCTGATTGGACCCTTCCTGAAAACAACTTCCCTAAGATGAAGTTGACTGCTACTTTAGAAGTATCTAAAGCAAAACCAAGACTTAAAACTTCTATTCTGAACAAGCAAATTATTGTTCAATCTGGAGGAACCTCTGTAGTACCACTAAGAGGACAAGAACTTGGTGGCGAAACTATTCAAATTACTTCTTACTCAGATGTTTTCAAATTAAGATATGTTTATGAAGGATCTATTTCTTCTCCTCCTACTGTAGATGCTGGAGGTAATCTTATTAGTGGAGTAGATGTTTCTAATAAGTATACATTTGACAATGGACAAAGAGATACATTTTATGATATTGCAAGATTGGTTTTAAAACCAGGTCTTACTGCACCTACAGGTCAACTTGTAATCGCGTTTGATTACTTCGAGCACTCACAAGGTGACTTCTGTACTATCGATTCGTATTTGCATGAAGCAGGTGTAACTGAGAAAGACATTCCATCTTTCAACTCATCTGTTAGTGGTTTAGTATCACTTAAAGATGTTATTGATTTCAGACCTAAAGTAGATAACTCTAACATACTTCCTGGATATCAAGATAAAACTTTTCTTTCAGAATCTGACTTCTTGTCATTCTCTGGTGTATCTGGTATTCCCGCTAATTGTCCATCGGATGATTCTAATCTAGAATTTACTATCAAGTATAATAAAGAACAATACCTTGACAGAATTGATGGTGTGTTCTTGAATACTGATGGAAATTTTGTTGTTAAGAAAGGAAACTCTTCACTTAACCCATCACGTCCAGAGACAATCAGCGATTCTACTCCACTCTACTATCTCTACATTCCTGCATTTACAGATTCTTATAGAGATGTCCGTATTATTCCTGTAGAGAATAAGCGTTACACGATGAAGGACATTGGAAAATTGAATCAACGTGTCGAACGCCTAGAGTATTATACTTCTCTTAGTGTTTTAGAACAGCAAACACTGAACATGCAAGTTACCGATGATATTGGTCTTGACAGATTTAAGTGTGGTTTTTATGTAGATAACTTTGAAACACATAAAGGAGATATCAAATCAGTAGATCATGTATGTTCTATTGATACTCAGCAGTCTGTTCTTAGACCACAAGTTAGTGAAGATAGTTTCCTCGTTAAGGAAATCAATACTAGAAATGATCAAAGAGAAGTTTCTGGTTATGTTAACAATAAAGGTGTTCTAACACTACCATATACTAATCGTAGATTACTTGGTAATAATTTTGCTACTAAGACAATTAATCCAAATCCATTTGTTGTTCTTCAATATGTTGGTGATCTATCCGTAGATCCTAATGTTGATTCTTGGTATGATAGATCTATTGCTCCTCTAGTTACAGACAACAATACGGATCTATTTGTACCCTTCCTTGCTAAAGAAAATCTAGAAGTGGCATTCGCAAGTCTGTACAATTCCTTTATTGTAACTTGGTCTGGCACCGAAAGATCTTTCTATAATATTAATCCTCTATCAAAAACCAATACAGAAATATCTGGTGAAGAAGTTATCAAAGCAAATGTTGCGAGTTCTTCTAATATCAGTCCGATGAATAATGAGATTGGTAAAGGTATTGCTTCTAGAACTAGTCGTGGTAAGTCTGTTGCATCTGCACTGCAATATTTTGCTCGTAGCATTCCAGTTAAATTTACCATCCGTAGACTTAAACCAAAAACTGAAGTATACGTATACTTAGAAGGTAAAAAAATTAACAGATGGGTTGTTCCTGATATTAGATTTACTGGTATTCCTGGCAACTCATTATCTACTTTCAATGCACCTATCATCACTGACGAAAGTGGCAATGCTAGTGGTATTGTTTTGATCCCTGCTGGTAAAGCACCTAGAGAATCTGCTGCATGGACAGGAGAAGCAGAAACAGTATCGTATGATAATTCATCCGAAGAAGTTAGAATTACTACTGGAGAAAAAACTTTACGCTTTACTTCCAGTGCAACGAATCGCAACAAAACAGATGTAGAAACATTTGCAGAAACTAAGTTCTATGCATCGGGTCTTCTTCCAGATAATCCTGCTAGCATCGTATCCACAAAACCAGCATACTTCAAAGCAAATGAAGGAACTCAATTGGTTACAAATAATACTGAAGTTGAGCAAAAACCAAATCCTTTAGCACAAACATTTAAAGTTGAAGAGTATGATGAAGGCGTATTTGCTACTGGTGTAGATCTATACATTTCTAAGAAGAGTGATTCTATTCCTATTAGAGTATACCTTACCGATGTAGATTCAGAAAAACCAGGTAAAAATATTATTCCTGGCACAGAAATTGTCAAGGAACCATATACTTATGTTAAAGTATATGTATCAGCTTCTGTAACTGTTATTAAGGAAGAAAATATTATTGGTGTAACAACCAATGCTTCTGGTCCTATCCTTAAAATCTTAGACAAGAACAATAACCAACTTCCTGTATCAGAAGATAATGAAATTCAATTGAATAACGAACAAGTATACACTTTTGTTCTATCTAATAACAATGGTACTGCTTTCATAGCAAACGAGGAATTAAAACTTAACTCTATTACAGTATTCAATAACGCAAACAATACAGAGATCTCTGCACGTATTGCAAAAGACTCTGGTGTTGTTTCTGTAATGAAAGTAACTAATACAGGATCTAATTATGATTCTGCAACTATCACCATTGAGTCTCCAAGTCTTCCTGGTGGCAGTAACGCTACTGGTAGTGTTAAAGTATCTGATGGTCTCATCTATGACACTACACTTACACTTTCTGGTAGAGGTTACACAGAACCACCTTCTGTTGTTATTAGAGGATCTGGTATCGGTAACACTGGTGCTACCATTGAAACTGAAATTGAAATCACAGAACCTGCTGTCAGAATGGGTGTTGCTGAAGATGTGGATGGCGGTATCCCATCAGTAACTCCAACTAACTTTATGTTTGACTATCCTGTATTCCTGCAAAACAATACAGAATATTCTCTAGTTGTAGAAACTGATTCTAAAGACTATAACATTTGGGTATCTAAGTTAGGTGAAACTGAAATTGCTACAAATACAACAGTTACCACAAATCCGTCACTAGGATCTGTTTACAAATCACAGAATACTGGTTCCTGGGTAGAAGATCTATTTGAAGATATTAAATTTACTTTATACAGAGCAGAGTTTGATATCTCCAATACTGCATCCATTGATCTCACAACTATTAGTAAAGGTTATGAGAACATGATCGAGGATCCTCTAGAAACATATGCATTTGCTAATGCCAATGCAACATCATCTCTCTTTAAAAATAACAATAACATTATTAAAGTAAATCATAAAAATCATGGTTTTGATTTAAACAATTCATATGTATTCTTTAAAAATCTAGATACGACTGCTGGGTTCACTCAAGGTTCTTTGAATACAACTCTATTTAAAGTTTCCAATGCTGGTCTTGACACATTTAATATCAGTGGTATTGGTAGAGCAGCAGACACAATTACTGGTGGCGGTGCAGATGGATTGATTGCTTCTAATAAAAAATATGAAAGACTATTAGCACAGATTGCTTACTTGCAGTCTCCTTCTACAAACATCGAAACTTTTGTTAAATCAACAGATGTTATTGCTGTTGACTCTTTAACTGAAAACTATAACTCATATGGTTCAGTAGATTTTGAAAAGACTTTCCTAAATGAAGAGCAATTCTTTATTAATCAAAAAGTAATTGCTTCTGATATTAATGTTTTGATGAATAATTTAGAAAGAAGTCTTACTTATAGATTAAATCTATCATCCAACAAATCTTATCTTTCTCCAATTATTGATTTAAATACCTCTTCTATTAAAATTTCTTCTAATAGAATTGAGAATGCCAAAGGAAAGGAAGGAAGATATGGCAAGAGATTGCAAGTTATTGAATTCTTACCAGTGTATTCATTTGTTGTCGCGGGTAATAGTGTTGATGTAAGTCTTGGACAAACAGTAGAAGGTGTTGGTTACGAGGCAAGCGGTATTGAGGCATCTGGTGCTCGCGGAGAAATTGTATTCTGGAATCCATCAAACTCCACGATACTTGTAAAAGTTAAAAACCAAAGTAACTTTGTATCTGGAGAGCAACTATTCTTCTCCATTCAATCACAAGCAGGTGAAGATTTTGCAAGCGATACAGTTAGAATTTCTGGTGCAGCACCACAACTCATCAGACCTGACTTTAATTTTGATCAATTAGTTACAGCAATTAATCCTTCTGCTACTACGACAAATTATGATAATTTAATTGGAGGAACAATTACTTCCTGGGATGTTCCTAACCAAGTATTGATCTTAGAAAATGATAAAGAACCTATCAATTCTGACTATAATTCAGATAATAAATCTGGTTCGTTTATTAGAGCACAGCAAGTTGCAGATCAAGCATCTGATATTCTTAGAGTTGGTGATCTTGTTTCCTGGTCTGGATTGATAGCAGGTTATGAAAAGTTATACGAAATTAAATCTATGAGATTTACTGATGGAGTTGACTTTGTTTCTGAAAATAGTGCTAAAGAAACATCTGCTGTTGCTAAGTACACCACAAAAGAAATTGCTCTTAAGACACAAGCATCAGGAATTGATGTTATCATTACCGCAAACGTATCAAATTCTGAAAATATTAAACTATCCTACAAAACAAAAACAACTTCTGTTCAGAAGAAATTTGAGGATATTGAATGGGTTCTATTTAATGATACTGGTATGCCTATCAATCCAGAGAATGCAACCCCGCAAAATACTATCTCCGCTCAGAAAGAAGAACAATCTGCTTATCAAGAGTTCAGATATAGTGTTGACAACTTAGATGACTTTATTTCGTTTGGTGTCAAAGTTACCATGTCATCTGATGATCCTGCATATGTACCCAAAATTCAGGATATTAGAGTAGTTGCTTCAGTATGATAAAGGTTGAAGGTCATGATGGTCTTTATCGAGACCCAGATTCAGGGGCGATTGTAACTACACGATCGTCTCCTAATAAGACCGCATCCCATACAATCAAAGGAATGCGGACTGACATAAATACATTGAAGGAAGAACTATCTGATATTAAACATCTTCTTAGAGAGATATTAAGAAATGCCAGCAATTAACGTCGCAAAAACAGATACCTTTGAAATTCAAAGGCAGAAGATCAATAATATTGGAACGCAAATTTTCAATATTTCGGCTGGTGGTAGTGACCTGGCTACTGGAGAATTAAAACTAGGGGACGGAACTAAAACAGCTCCTTCTCTGGCATTCACTAGTGAAGGAACTTTAGGTTTATACAAACCAGCATCACAAGAGATTGGTTTTGTTGCTGCTGGTAAAGATATTATCAACTATAGACCAGATGGTATTTACTCTTTCCAAGATTTTTATGTTAGAAAAAGAATTCTATTAAATTCTGGTCTTGATATCCAGAATGAAGGTCAAAATTATGATCCAGGTGTATATACTAGTGTTGACTTAACAGGTGGTTCTGGTTCTAATGGTTTAATTGACCTAGTTGTCGAAGCATTTAATGGATCTGTAACTAATAATGGTAATAACTATCTTTCAGGAGATTATAGTGATATTCCTTTAGTTACTGATGGTAGCGGTACTGGAGTTCAGGTCTCGTTTTCTACTGCCGCACCAGTAATTGCAATTGGAAACGCTGGTAGTGGTTATGATGATAATGAATATGGTTCTGTTGAACCAGTATCATCTGGAACTGGAACTGGTTTAGTTGTAACGCTAACTATTACTGGTGGTTCACTGGCATCTGTCTCTGTAGATGAAACAGGAAGTGGTCACAATTCATCAGATACATTCACAATTGATAACACGACACTAACTTTTATTGATGAAGCTACAGGACTAGAAACCCAAAGTGGTGGTGCTGGTATTCAATTAACCATTAGTAATAACGTTAATGAAGTTGACGTAGCAACTTTATCTTTTCAGGAAAAAGGATCTGGTCACGCAGTTGGAGACAATCTAACAACTCCTGGTTCTGTAACTAAAACAGCAGATTTACCTGGTGCGGTAACTGGTCTTACGACTACACTTAGTGTCGCTAGTGCAAATATTACAGTATCCTCAACTACTGGTATTGTTAGTGGAATGATTGCTACCCAGACTGCTGGGGATGGCGCTATTGAAGGAAGTTCGGTTGTACAAAGTGTTGTTAATGGAACCACTATTCAATTATCCGAGTTGCCAACAGTAGATGGTACTGCAACTCTTGATTTTACCAGTGATCCTGTTGACACTATAACTGTTAGTGACGCAAGTGATGTAATTAATGGTGGTATTGTTACTGGTGGTGGATATACTGGTGTTGTTGGTGGTATTGATTATGAACTGAATACTATTACTTTAGATCCCGCGCCAACAGGTGGTGCTCAATCAGGAGTTACGTTTACTATTGCTCCGCCATACGGATCTGGTAGTGCATTTAACTTTGAAATTAATGCTGTTGGTGTTGTTACTACAACAACTTTATCATCTCAAGGAGAAGGTAATGGTTATGCTGTTGGTGATGTACTAACAGTTAATCCACTTACTGTTACTCAACCACTTGAATACGAGACTACAGTATTTGCTGGTCAGTTACTTACTGTTGCTTCTCCAATCAATGTTAGTGTCGGTAGTGTAATTAACGGATATACACCACCTGATAGTGAAGCAGGAACACCTGCAGAATACGGCGACGACATGCTAGTCATTGCTATTACAGCAGGAAGTCCTGGTTCGGCAACTGGATTTATCGCAGGTTCTGCTACTCAATTAGATGCAGGTGCTGAGTTTGGTATTAATAGTTCTGGAGTGTTCACAGTTGCTACTTACGAACCTGCAGGAAGATTCTATATTGATGATGGAAACGGATCAAATCTCCAACCAAATTACACACTATACGCAGGTAACACATACTACTTTAATCAAACTGACGGAAGTTTTTCAACTCATCCAATGAGTTTTTCGCAGCATCCTGATGGAACTAGGAATCTTGTTGAAAATATTACTACTACGCTATCAGTAGGTTCAACTACTTTTACTGCTAGTAGTACTACTGGTATTCTAGAAGGAATGCTTATTGCTGTTACAGATGATGGTCCTGGCGGTGTTACAATCGGATCAACAGTTACTAGTATTGTTGGCAGTACAATTACCATGTCCGCACCTGCTGCAGCTGATGGAGCAGCAACTCTAAGTTTCACTGGTGCTGCATATACTGATGGCGTAGTACAGGGTGCAGCAGGAAACCAAATTACAATTACTGCTTCAACACCAAATCCACTTTATTATTATTGCCCAAACCATGATGGAATGGGTGGTGAACATACAATTAATTTAAACAACCCTAAAGTATTTGGTTCTAATTTAGAAATTCTTGTCTCTTCTGTTGACATTGACGATATTATTAGTGCGGATATTAACTTAGGTATTTTTGATGCTGTTAAGTTAACTTCAGAAACTTCTACAATTGGAGCAGCAGATTTTACTACAAGTCTGGTATCACCTCTTGGTACTATTGATACATTAAATACAACTGATGTTATTGCTGTTACTGGAGGAAATCTAAATCTCAGTTCTGCGGCAGATATTATATTGCAAGCTGTTGACGTTAAACTTGGTACGGGTATTAAATTAAATTCTGCTCTCAATTTAATTGAGACTACTGGAGAGATTAAGACAACTACCAAACTTAATGTTAATGATAGACTCAGTATTGTTGATAACAATATTTCAACAACTTCTCTTGATGATATTTTACTAACTCCTGGTCTTGGTAAAGTTGCAAAAGTTGATACCTCAACTGCATTCACAATTCCTGTTGGTACTACAAATGATCGTCCTGGTGTGCTCGATGTAGAGAGTGGTCAGATTAGATTTAATACAGATACTAACCAGTATGAGGGTTATAGTTCTACTGCTGGTGCATGGAATTCTCTTGGTGGTGTACGTGACCTAGACGGAAATACCTATATTCTTGCAGAAGAATTTATCGGTGCTAACGATAATACACTTTATTTCGTTAATGATGCTGTCACAACAATGAAGTTGGACAGAAATTTCCTTGATTTCTTTACAACTAAAGATATTAAATCTACTAGAATTGGAGCACCAGAAAATAGAAATTGGAACACAAATACTCCTGTTACTCAAGGAGAGTTCTTAAAGTATGGTTTGAATCTATTTGAGGTAATTACTGCTGGTGTCACTGGAACATCAGGTAATGAACCAACAAATACTACTGGAAATAATTTCAATAATGGTAGTGCTGTCCTTAAATATAATTCTCTAGCAGTTGCTCCAATTGACTTCAATGAAGTTGAAATTGTTAGGATTGGTACAAGCAATCCAATTCCTCTAGAAATTAACGGAGATCTAAAACTATTCAATAACACCATTTCTACCAATGTCAATGACATGGTGTTTCAACCAAATTCAGGTCAAAAGGTAAAAGTTAATGCTAATACTTCTTTAGTAGTTCCAGTTGGAGATTCTAACTCCAGAGGAAATGCTGAGCAAGGATCTATTCGCTATAACACAAGTGACCTAACGTATGAAGGTTATGATGGATCTCAGTGGGGATCTCTTGGTGGTGTTAAAGACGTTGATCAGAACACTTACATTATTCCTGAAACTGCTCCTGGTGCAAATGAAAATATTCTATACTTCTATAATAATGGTCTGAACACTCTGCAACTTACTGAAAATGCATTAGAGTTTCGTGACATTGATACCATCACTTCTTTGGGAGCAGGTGGTATCAAAGATTTGCTTAATATTAATGCAAATAAAGTTACATTTGATAATCTCGCAACTACGCTTGATAATACGAGTGCTGATTCTACCTTCTTATTTTGCACAAAACAAAATTTTGATTTAGGTTTATCTGCTGGTTTGACCACAGATACATTGGTCAGACTTACAGATGACGGAGATGTATTCTTCAACTTAGGTTTTGGAACAGGAGTTTACAATGGTCTCAAAATTATTGATAGCGAACTGAGTGCATTTGAACTACAAAAATTTGCAGTTCGCACTGAGCAAAGTAATCTAGTTAAAGATACTATTGATCAAGGTGCCACAGTTCTTTATAATCCTGCAGTAGAAGCATCGGCAAAGGTAACACTAACAGCACACAATAAAACTTCTGGAAACAAAGAATTTTTAGAATTTGCTGTTATTGATAACGGCACTGATATTTCATATACTGAATATAATAATCTTAAGACTGGACAAGAAATTGTTTCAGTCGAATTCGATTTTGATGCTAATAGTGATGTTCGCATTACATATACATTAGATACGAATTTAAATACAGGTAATCAAGTAGACGTTACAGTCGTCAATCAAGTAACTAAGAGGTAAAAATGGCATCTAATTTACAAAATTTAGATTCGCTAGGAGGTTTCTCTGTTGACAATACCACTATTGTCAACGAAACTTTTGACATCAAAAATGTTAATACTCTGCAGGTAAAAAATTCTTTTTTTGCAGATAGTTATACAGAGCATTATATTATGAGAGGACTTAACACGTCTATTCTTGAAATTAATGATACTGGTGGTCAAATTTTTCTACCAGACAATACTATTAATTTTATTGAATCTACTATTGTTGGAGTGAATGATTCTGGTGGAGGAAATTTAGTACAGAAACTGGAAAGTGCTATTTCTGTAAATTCTGCTGGTACTTTAGCAGAAATGTCAACAATGACCACTATCATAAAAGATACTGTTCCGCAAGGACAAACTTGGACTATCAATCCTTTTGTCGGTGGTTCTTCAAATTCATTTAGTTATACAACTTCTAGAGCAGGTACAACCATTTCAATCAAGTGGATTGCATACACTAGAGTTGTTAGCATTCAATGGACTTGATGCTAAATAGATAAGAGAATAAAACCTACGGCAAAGGCTGAGTAAGAAATGAGTTTTCAGTTAAATTCCGACAGAGAAACTATTAGAGCCATTGCTCCTACTCTAATTGGATCTCAAGAATTATCCATTAGGGCAGGTTCTGGTTCTGACGAAAAGGAAGTACTCAGAACTCTACTTGATCCTGGGACAGATTTACCGCGAGTCGGTATCAATAGGACTGGAAATAGAATTGACAGGGTTGTAGTAAATTTAGGTGGTACTGGATACACTATTCAACCAACTGTTAATATTGAACCACCTCCAGCTGGTGGTACTCAAGCAGTAGGTTCTGCAATTATTGATGAAGGTTTTGTTACTGCCGTTCTTATTGACAATCCTGGTAAAGGATACATTACTGCTCCTGCTGTAACAATTAGTGGTGGTAATGGTACAGGTGCTCAAGTCGAAGCATTCCTTGATACTGTTGATTTTGAACTTGACATTAATGGTGCTATTAGAACATCTACGTCGATTATTTCAGACACGGCGAGAATTCTAAACCTAGATATTGATAACTTCATCACTCCAGATGCTAAGTTTAGAGCACCTGATCTGAAAACTTATATGAACAACACGGGCATCCCATGGACTGCCCAAACTATTGTTCAGAAAGATGCTTATAGGTATAGAGGTCCAAACGTTTATCAAGCACTGAATGCTGGCGAAACGGGAACTGTACCACCTCTGCATAAAGATGGTATTGAAACTAATAATGAAGTTCAATTCAAGCATATTGGTTTTAGAGTAACTGATCCTTCGGCGTTCCAGTATAATGAGACTGGAGAATCTGGAGAGTTCCCTCGTTCTATCACACCTCTACTTGGTGATAGATCTACTAAAATTGCAACTACAGAATACGTCCTCAACCTAGCAACGAATGACGTTGGTGGTCGTATTTACGTTTCAGCACAGATTGGTTCTGACCTAAACGATGGTCGTTCTGCTGTTGCTCCTGTTAGAACAATCAAGAAGGCAGCACAACTTGCATGGTCAACTCCTGGTGTCAAGGAGACTCTTATTGTTTCTGGTGGTGATTACGTAGAAGATAATCCAATTTCACTACCACCTGATGCATCAGTTGTTGGTGATAACTTACGTTTGGTTATCATTCGTCCTGCTAACCCAAGAAAGCACATCTTCAAGTTCGGTGACAAGAACTATGTCATTGGTGTTACGTATCGCGACCAGGTTGACTCTACTGGAGATGCGGTAGCAACTTGGGACTTTGCGATGGTCTTTGACGACAAGCAAAGAATCAACTATGACTATACAGCAAATGGAGATTTCGGAACTTCTTTCCCAATTGGAACACAAATTTTTGGACCAGAAAAATTCCGTGCAGACTTCCAAACAAACACAGGTCTCTCAAATCTTACATCAAATTTAGCAGTCAAAGGTATCAACACTGGTGCTGAAGGTATTATTAATGAAGTAAACTTTGGATCTATCGTTGGACCACAAGCTTATATTTCTGGTAAACTTGATTTTTCTGTTACCAGTGGCGCATTTACAGCGGGTGAAACTTTCTTGTTTGGTGGTACAGGGTCTATCAAATGGACTCCAAATACACCATATACAATTGGACAATTACTTTGGGCAACTGATAATGTTTATCAAGTAGCTGTTGCTGGTACTTCTGCTGCATCATCACCTATTCACACCACAGGAACAGTTGCTACTGGTCCCGATACACTAGAACTTACATTCCTTAGAGATGCATACGAATTCGTATCTACTGATATTAGATCAATTAGAGCAGAAGGCGAAGTTGTTTTTGAAGAAACCGACATTACTGATGCTCTGCCTCTCGTAAGAATTGATTTCTCCAAGCAAGGCACTGCAGAAGTTTCAACTGGTGGTTTCCAAGATCCTAATGTTGTAGAAGATAATGGTGGTATTATATTCTACACCAATGCTTTGGTTGGTAGGCAGAACACTCATGATTTTAAGGAAGGACAGGAAATCTTTATTGAGGGAATGCCTACCAGTTCTCCTGATCTATCTTTCCTAAATGGAAAGCAAAGAATTTACAAAGTTCTGGAAGATGCTGATGGTCGTTCAAGACGTTTTGTAATCCCTAAGAAAACTACGATCACTACAACTGATAATTTTGATCCAGGTCAATTTTCATCTGTAAGAGCTTATGGTAAGTCAATTACCATCTCCTTGCTGAACTCTCCTAATAGATTCCCAATGGCAACACCTGTTGCCAGAAGATTCCAAGATGCTTGTTTGCAAATTAGAAACAACGTAGAATTTATTGCAGATGAAGTTGTTGGAAAAGTCAATGATCAATTTAAGAAAGAATATTATTCTGTCTACGAAATTGGTGGCACTCCAGATTCTACACTTACTCCAACTGATGTAGACTATGATCCTGCTACTGGCATCGCTACATTCACAGTAACTAGTCATGGACTTAGTATTGGAGATGGCGTTAGAATTACGGATAATTCTATCACACAAACCTGTGCGATGGATGGATATAAGACAGAACATACTTCACCTAATTCCCATCATTATTCTAGCGGAAAGACTCTACCAATTCGTTCTTCAGGATTTACAACTGATCAGTTTGAACTTTTTGTTGGCATCTCTGGTCCTGACCAGCAATATACACCTACTGATGTAACTTACGATCCTGCAACTGGAAATGTAAATCTAACAATTGGTGCTCATACATTATCTGTTGGAGAAGGTATTGTTATTGATGACAATTCGTTGTCCTTTACGTGTGACATGGATGGCGATCAGTCAGTTAAGTCTTATCCACGTCCTGGTATCGATCCTTTTGCTAGCAGATCTATTCCTATTACAGAAATTTCTGCAACTAGTATTACTATCAATGGAGGAATTTCTGGTCCCAATAAGTATTTCCAACCATCTGCTGTAAACTATAACGCTGCAACTGGTGACATGACTGTCACAGTTGGTCAGCATGGACTCGGAGTTGGACGCAATGTTGTTCTTGCGGATAACTCATTCACATTCACTTGTGATCAAAATGGATATGCAACCGAGCATACTTATCCACGTCCTGGACAAGATCCACAAGCAGGTAAGTCTATTGCTATTACTGATGTAGGAACCAATTCCCTAACAGTATCTGGAGCAACTTACACCGCTTCAAGTGGTCAAGTTGACATCACTACTTCCGCACCACACGGAATGCAAGAAGGTGATTATATCTTGTTTGAAGATAACTCACTAACCTTTACGTGCAACCTGGACGGGAATGTAGTCAGTAAAAATTATCCACGTCCTGGTTATGACTACCCTAGCGGAAGATGGTTCCCAATTAGCAACATTTCAGCAAGTGGTTTTAGAGTTAATATTGGACCTTCTAGTTATACTGGAGTACATGCTTTTGTTTCCGCAACAAACAATGGTCTAAAACATCAAGACGGAACATTTACAATTAATGTTGGTAACGCAGGTAGTGCATCAGGATCAAATCATCAGTTTGTAAATGCAACTGCTCAAGCAATTAAGCACGAACCACAATCTGTCCATACGTTTACTGGTTCAACATCTAATTCAGTAAAACATCTACCTCAATCCGCACATACGTTTGTAAGATCTGCACCAAACGCTCTATCTATTGGTGGTTCTACTCTCAAAATTTATCTCGGAACATCTACTTTCGTACACACATATGTAAGTGGTGGTGTTGTAACTTACAATTCTCAAAATTATAATATTACTAATTTTGTTTATGATAATATTTCTACTGGCGAAGCAACTATTACCCTAGCATCTCCAGTTGCTGCTTTGTCTGAAGATGCTACTATTAGAATTTCGGATTTAGTTGTAGAGTGTGTAGTAGATGGTGTTACTACCCAAAAAACTTATCCAAGTTTTAGCATCCCTGTAAACGATAACAAGTGTCGTAGAGATGTCGGACATTTCATTAGTGCAATTACTAGAGACCTTGAGTTTGGTAGCAACTATAACGTTATTGATGCAGCGAAAAAGTATATTGATGGTACTAACACCCAGATTGATTTTGTCAATACCGAAATTATTCAGACAGTACGTGCTCTAGAATATGCAAGAGAACTGATCACTTTTGCTATGAGAAAGTGGCGTACTGGAACTGGAGCTCCTGGTCAAGCAATTTATGTTCCTCAATATTCTCAACTTGACAGATATTTTGACCCAACAATTATTGATGATATTTCAACTCCTGCTTGTGCTAACGTAGCATCTGCTATTGATACACTAGCATATCTGTTTATTGATGTTCTTGCTAATGATACCAGTGGAACTTATCTAGATGGTGCTTATCTAATTGCTAGAAATAGAGATTTGATTGCTGATGAAGCATACAAACTAGCAATGATCCAATACCCTTCTCTTGGATTAGGTAACATTGATGAGCGTAAGTGTCGTAGAGATATTAACTTAATTACTGGCGCTATAATTAGAGATCTATCACTGGGAGGAAATGCTGGTATTGTCAATGCAGCAGAATTGTATTTCACAGGAAGTGCCCTAACTGGAATACCTGCATCTGAACTTGCTCCTACAAGGTTTGCATTCGAGAAAGCAAGAGATTTGTGTATCGCAGCAATGCGTAATTGGACAGATGCATCTGGTGCTGCAGTCACCACACCTAATTCAGATATTCCTCAATTTACTGATAGTTCAATTCTTGTAGATCCTACTGGTGTACCTTTATGTGCAAACGTTGAAGCATCTATTACAACTGCATTCCAACTACTAGATGACATCTTGAGTGGCACTACCTCTCCTGGTGCTACAGTAAGAGATACGGGAACTTTATTTGATACTTCAACTATTGCTACTTTCCCTGATAGCATTATTTACGATAGTAAAGGTACAAAACTAACTCCACGTTCTGATTTTGCTGATAATCCTATCATTGAAGCATCTCCATATACTCAGAACGCATCTGTTATCTCCTTCCTAGGTGGTGGCGGTGCTGAGGTTGATGGTGATAAGGTTAAGCAACCTAACTGCCCCTTCCCTGGTCTTGAGTTAGACGGAACAGCATCCTTCCCCAATCAGGGTAAGTCGATGGTTGCATCAGCCTTTACTATCGTTTCTTTCGGTGGTACAGGTTACAAAATTACTAATGATGGTTATGTTCAGTTAGTTTCTGTATTCGTTATCTTCTGTGCCGATGGCGTCCTTGCTGAGTCTGGTGGTTATTGTTCCATCACGAACTCTGCTACAAACTTTGGTATCTTTGCTCTCCGTGGCATTGGATTTAGAAAAGATGCATATGAATTTGATGTTGGTTTAATTAGTAATGTATCTTCCACTCCTACAGGCAGAACAATCTTCACAGTTTCTGGTTTAGGAAGAGAACCACTTGAGCATTATATTGTTAAAATTGATGGATTCTCGAACGTAGATCCAGATATTGAATACTTTATTGATACTGTAGAAGGAGTAACAGTTGGTCCTCCTTTCACTGCTCAACTAACACTTGAGTCTGGTTCTGGTGGTGGCGCAGCTTTAAAAAATGACGCTACTGATAACGCAGTTTCTGTTGGTACTTTGGTTGGTGAAACAGTAAGACTTCACAGACCATCTATTGTTAACTCGTCTTCACATACGTGGGAATTTGCAGGATCAGGAACCAACTATAATGCACTACCAGAGAACGGCGGTACTAAAATTGAAGCATACGAACAAGTTTCCGAAAACTATGGTCGTGTATATGTCTCAGGTACTGACGAACTAGGCGACTTTAAAGTTGGAACATTTGCGAGAATTGAAAACAGAACTGGTAATATTACTTTCACAGGTACTGTTACAATTTCGGAAGTTGAATTCTTGAAACTAAAAGGTGGCGACGTTGTTGTTACTGGTTTCGACGCATCCAACACACTTGGTGGTGCAAATACTACTAACTCTAAACTGCCAACGCAGAAAGCAGTTAAAGATTACATCACCAATAATCTCGGTCCATATCTAAACAAACCATATTCAACTAACCCTGTTCCTAGAGCACTGGTTGAACTTACTGATTCTGGTAAGATCTCGGAAGATCAGATTCCCCCTCTACGTCCTTTCCAAGTATTTACGGTTGCAAACCAATCAGAAAGAGTTGCTATTGAAGGAGCACTTGCTGGTGATATTGCAATTCAACAGGATACTAACTCTTCATTCATTTTAAACAATGATAATGATAGTTTGTTTGTATCGTTCCCAATTGATTCCACTCTTCAATTCACCATTGGTGACATCTTTACTGGCAGTAATTCTGGCGGTAAAATTCAATCAACTGAATATAGAGAAGGTGTTGTTTATCAAATCAGTATTACTGATAATGGTTCTGGTTATGTTACTCCCCCTGTTGTAACTATCTCTGGTGGTAATCCTCAAGCAGGTGCTGTTTCAGCATTTGCTACTTGTTCGATTGCAAATGGTCAAGTTGTCCTGGTCGAGATTCAACTATTCAATAACTATATTGGTGGTAAAGGATACACTACTGCTCCTACAGTTACGTTCTCTCCTCCAGCAGGTTCTGGAACGCAAGCAGCTGGTGCTGCTATAATTGAGTCCAGACTCTATGGTGATATCGTCAACAATATCAAGATAGAAGATACAGATGATATCGAATCTAGTGATATTCCTGCCGAGACTATTGCTATTACCCGTGTTATTAATACTTCTGCGAGTGATAGTAATAACTGGGTATCTCTATCTTCCAATCAAATTGCTGCTAATGACATTACATCTGGTGTTATTTCTACCGCAAGATTAGCATTTACTTCAGATGCTGCAAACTCCTTCACATTCCTTAGAGGAGATCAGTCATATAATCCTGTTATTCAATCACTCAAGGGTGCTGAGACTAGATATTTTGCTAAGATTACTTCACAAGCAAACAGCAGTTCTTCGCAATTAGTTTTTGCTACTAATTCAGATGTACTTCTTGGTCATGAAGTTGTAGCAAACATTAATGGTATTCAACCTAATACTAATATCTCTGGTATTCTTACTGCTGCTGGAACAACCACAGTCTCAATTGATAATCCACTAACAGCTACAATTCCAGTCAACACAGTTATTGAATTTGAGCGTGGTTCATCTCCACTAACATTTGAATCATCACTTACTCAAGGAGACTTTATTGAATCCGTTGTTATTGCAGCGGGTGGATCTGGATTTACTGATGGTCAATTCTTTGATGTAGAACTAGATGGTGGATCTGGTACAGGACTCAAAGCAAATATTATTGTAAGTGGTGGTACAGTTTCAGATCTAACACTTACTTCTACTGGTGTTGGATTCCTAAATGACTTCACAGTCACTTCTGCTCCAGCAGCTATTGGTTCTGGTACTGGTTTAGTTCTACTTGCAAAACTCAGTACAGTCAATAAGCAATTTGCAAACGTTGCTGTTGATATCTCTAGAGTTTCTGATCTAACTATTTCTGCTGACGAATACGGAACAATTGGTGTTGCTAGATTCTATAAAGATCAATTTAAAATTGGTCTTGCTGGTAATGGTTCTATTCAACTTAAGACTGGAGCAGACTCTGGTCTTGATGCTGACCTTCTCGATGGTGTTCAAGGATCTTTCTACCTTAACGCAGGTAATCTAAACGCAGGTGTTCTGCCCGTTGATAGATTATCTGGTACTTATAATATTAATATTGCTAACCAGTCTGGTAGTACATTAAGACTCAAGTCTTCTACAAGTAACCCAGCATCGAATCCAAACCCTGATTCGTTTAACGTTGGTATAATTGCAGATACTAGAAATAATGCTGCTGATGGTCTAGCAGATGGTGGCACACGTCACGTTACAATGACTATCAGGAATGGTGGATCTGGATTTGATGCAACATTCGGTGGTGTAAGACAACTTGCATTCACTGATAATGATAATATGTATCTTAGAGGTTCTGGTTCTACCCTAGCAACCTTTAGTACATGGGCAAAGATCTGGTCTTCCCAGAATGATGGCATCAACTCTGGACTTGATGCTGATAAACTTGATAGTCGTCAAGGAACTTTCTATCAAAATGCTATCAATACAAATGAAGGCACATTCAGTGATCTTAGAATGCCTTCTCACCAAACACAGAAGGACTTCCAAGATAGAGTTAGAATTCTTGATTGGACAGGTCAACCAAGATTTAAAATTCTTGTTAGAGATGAACTATTAACGGCATCTCCATTCTTAGTTGGTTTGCCAGTTAACTTGTATGATGCTCAAGGTCTTGCTCCTGGTCGTATTTCAATTACTGATATTGCCATCAACCAAGATGCCAATGATCCTTCTAATAATTTCACTCTAATTACAGGTACACTAACAACAGGTAACTTTATTGGAGCGATTGCAATTGGTGATACCGCAATCAACTATCCTTTCCAAGATTTTAGTATTGCGGACCTAGACGCTAATGCAGATGGACTACCCGATGGTACATTTGAAGTTGGAGGACTAGAAAGTAGTGGTGGTAATGCCAGATTGAAACTTGGTAGAAACGATGGTATCTCTGCTTCAGATCCTTCCGTCTACTTCAGATCTTCTCTCAACCCATCAACTAACTATAGTTCTGCAATTATTGCTACTGGTGGTAATTCCACCGATGGTTCTGGTTCTCTGGAATTTAAAGTATCAGATGTAAATCAGTTAACTCTATTAGGCAACATTATTTGGAATGAAGGTAATGTAGTATTCAACTCCTCTAATGTATTATCAACAACATCACTGAAGTCTGCTGTAATGAGAGACACTAGTGGAGACTTTAGTGCTGGAACAATCACTGCTTCTCTAACTGGTGCTGCTTCACTTAACGTTCTTAAGGCAGGCGATACAATGTCAGGTCTGCTCTCCATCTCTGGAGTAGCGGTAGGACAGCAAGCATTGAGCGTATCTGGCAGAGGAGATTTCCTAAGCAATATTACAGTTGCTGCTGACCTAACAGTCAACACGGACACATTGCACGTTGATGCTATAGATGATACAGTAAGCATTGGCACAACTACTTCTGATTCTGCAGTAAAACTTCTGATTGTAGAAGATGGCGATCAAGATGTTGTCCTGAGAATGTATTCAACTCCTAATAGTGGAACACAATATGACTCAAGACTTGAACTTCTTGGACAGAGTGGCACTCTAGATGAGGGTCTCCAACTCATGTATGACAACTCTGTTGGTGACGTGTACTTCAAGCAACTATACAATTCTCTAACAACAGAAGTTGCAATACATTTCAGCACTGGTGCATTTACTGACGCTCTAACGATTACTGGTAACGGCAATCTGGGTGTACAGATGACTGCCAGTGATGCATATGAGTTGGATGTAAATGGATCTTCAAGATTCAAGACTGCTCTTAGCGTTGGTCGTGCAGATAGCAATGCTGGTGCTCCTGCAATTTTCGCAGGCGCAACTGGTGGATCTAATGGAGCAGGTGGTTATCTAAGTAACTTCCGTGTTGGTAACCAACTTCTACAAGCAGATACTTTTGAAATCACACCTAGTGATGGAACGCAGGGTGCTCTAACTTGGAAATCTACTCCAGCACTTGCTATCCAAGGTTCCGAGAACCGAGTTGCAATCAATACTCTTCAGTTTGGTGGTACTGATACTACAGTATCTCCACAGGTTCAAAGAGAATATCAACTGAACATCCAAGGCGATATCAACATCAATGGTCTGGTCTTCCAGAACAACGCTGAGTTCGTTACTTCCAGATGGACAGAATCTGATAATGAACTGGATATCTACAGAGAGTCTAAGGTCTGGATTAACCCAGATTCAAGTGTTGCTGGATTTACTGGCAACCCCGACTATGATCTACAACTTGGTGGAGGTGGCAATGATGGTCACTTCGGACTACATGGTGTAATGTACATTAGAGATACCCCTCAGTGGATTGATACTACTGGCATCATCAAAAACTCCGCTAACACATTGTCAGAAAATGTAATTATTCCCGCAAATGCTAATGCAATGTCCATTGGTCCAATTACAATTCAACCAGGCATCACAGTAGATGTCGTAGGTAACTGGGTAATTATGTGATAAATAGATAAAGCAAAGAACTCATAAGCAGATTGAAATATGTCTAGTCTAAACGTAGGAACTGTAACTCTGTCTAACGGACTGACACTTCCTTCATATACATCAAGTCCAGATAACAGACCATCACATAGTGCTGGTAGGACTATCTATGATTCGACTTCGGATACTATTCAGATATCTGATGGATCACAATGGATTAGTGCGGGTTCTGCGGGTAGTGGTTTGATTACTGCTACTGGCGGTGAAGTTACATTCTCTGGTGGATATAAAGTTCACACATGGTACAATGTAGGAGAGTATAATTTTAATGTAACGGGAGCTGCTGGTGGTGCTACTGCCGAAGTTCTTGTGGTAGCAGGCGGTGGTGCTGGTGGAACTATTGGTGGCGGTGGCGGTGGCGGTGGCGTTTGCTACCATGGAACTTACCCAATCTCAACTGGTTCTTATGATGTAAAAGTTGGAGCAGGCGGATCTACACCTTTGTCTGGTTATCCTGTTGCTAAAGGTCAATCTGGAGGTAATTCTGAGTTTGGAACACATACCGCATTTGGCGGAGGTGCTGCTGGATCATGGGGACCTAATGCTAGAGAAACTGGAGAACCAGGAGGTTCTGGCGGTGGTGCATCTGGTCCTGCTCCCAGACAACCACAAAGAGGAGAAGCAACCAAAGGTAGTGCTCCTGGTGGCGGTGTTACTCATGGAAATCCTGGTTATAGAAACGGCAATAATACTTCTGGAACACACTCTGGTACTCATACTGGCGGTGGTGGCGGCGGTGCTAACCCCAACAATACAGTTAATGGAAGAGTCGGTGGTGATGGCATCACCTACATGGGTCTAACTGTTGGTGGTGGTGGCGGTGGTGGAACCCACGAAAACTATGGTACTGCTCCAATCACAACTCCTGCTGCTCCTGGTGGCGGTGGTCGTGGTGGATCTAGATCATCGCAATATGCAGGTGGCGGTGGACAAGGTTGGGGCGAACCAGGACAAGTTAACACTGGTGGCGGCGGAGGCGGCGGCTGGTATAATGGTACTGGTAATGGTCAAGGTGCTGCTGGTGGTCCTGGCATCGTTCGTGTTCGTCATACAATCTAATATATGTTTTACAATGTAGAGGAAAATTTCCTCAATAGTGAAGAGTTTGAACAACTAACTAAACAAACAATAAACAATCCTTATTTCCCGTTGTATTTGAAGAACCGAGTAGCGTCGGCGTCTTCAAACGACGGGATTTATTTTACCCACAATTTTTTCTTTGCTGGCGAGGTATGTAGTGATTACTACGATCATCTTTCTCCTATTATAGAAAAAATTAAAACTAAAAAATTTCTAAGAATTCAATTAAATTTATTTCCCAAAACTACTGAGATCGTGCGCCACGACTGGCATACAGATATGCTTTGGGATCATAGAGGTTGTATAGTCTACCTAAATACTAATGATGGGTCAACGTTATTAAAAGAAGATGATGAGAATGCTATAAGCATTCGTTCTATATCAAACAGAGCATTATTTTTCAATCCAGCAAAACCTCATTGTAGTACAACATGTACTGATTCTGAATTCAGAAGCAATATTATTTTTAATTATGAGTGAATTATATAATGTTTTTTCTATACCCGTATGGAAAACAAAAATAACTAAAAATGATTATGACAAAGATCTCATTCTCAATGAGATGCTGTACAATTTTAATGTAGATCCCAAAAGAAATACTTGGGATAAGGTAATGCCAACTACCATGAAAAGTAACTGGCACCATTCCAATAATGACGAGGCAGACGAAAAATTTAAATCTATCAGTTACAAAGACTCTGGATTGACTTCTGTTATAGACTCAAAGGTTAGAGAATTTGTTTCTCACCTTGGATTAAATTCCAGCATCAATTATTTTTTTCAAATAACTAATTATACAGTATCTACAGAAGGTTACTTCCTCACCAGTCATGGTCATGGTTGTGACTCTTTTAGTTCTGTGTTATTTGTGCAATTTGATAAACTTAATCACCCCTCTACATATTTTAATAATCCGTTTAGTTCATCAGATCAAACTAGATGGTTACAGAAAGACCTATATGATTCGTTTGATAACAAAAATTCATTTTTTAGTTACATGCAAGATACATGGTCAATTGATACTGACGAAGATGATTACATGATTTTTCCAGGACATGTCAAACACGAAGTTCCTACTGTAGGAAAATCAAACAAAGAACGAGTAACTATTTCATGCAATATTAAGGTGTACAAAAATGTCTAATGAAATTAATTCAATTACTATAGTTGGTGGCGGTAGTGCTGGATGGATGTCTGCCGCTACAATGATTAGGTTTTTTCCAGACAGAAAAATTACTATCATAGAAAGTCCAGACTACCCAATCGTAGGAGTTGGTGAAAGTACACTAGGACATATCAATCAGTGGTTAGATCTGCTAGGAATTCATGAAGATGATTTTATGAAGGAGTGTGATGCTTCTTACAAATTAAGTATTAAATTTACAGACTTTTATGCAAAAGGAGATGGTGGTTATCATTACCCATTTGGACCACCAATGTTGGATGGAACTGAACTTGGGTTTAATGATTGGCAAGTATTAAAACATTTTTCTCCTGGTATTCCTGTACAAGATTTTGCCAGATGTTATAATCCTATAACCCTTTTGGCAGAGCAAAATAAAATTGATAAAAATGAGAGTGGTCACTTAGATAATTTTAATTTTGCAAAAGATGCTGCATATCACTTTGATGCTGTTAAATTTGGACAATGGTTGAAAAAAAATTATTGCCTTCCTAAAGGTGTAGAACTTATTTCATCTTCTGTAAAGAATGCTATCGTAGGTGCAGATGGAGTAGAATCATTAATTCTCGAAGATGGTACAGAGCATTCTGCTGACATGTATCTTGATTGCACAGGATTTAAAAGTATGCTGTTAGCAGGTGCTTTAAATGAGGAGTTTGTTTCTTATAGAGATGTTGTTCCTAACAACAGAGCATGGGCAACTAGATTACCTTATACAGATAAAGAAAAACAATTAGAACCATTTACTAATGGAACTGCTTTATCATCTGGTTGGGTATGGAATATTCCTTTGTGGAGTAGAATTGGAACAGGTTATGTGTATAGTGATGATCACATCACACCAGAGGATGCGTTAAAAGAATTCCAAGAACACATAGGAAGAGATGATCTTGAGTTTAGAGATATCAAAATGCGTATTGGAATTCACAAAAATGTGTGGAGTAAAAATGTAGTTGGTATTGGTCTAGCAGGAGGTTTTATTGAACCTTTAGAAAGCAATGGATTATTTACTGTACATGAGTTTCTACTCAAACTAACAAAATCTATTTCCAAACCTTTTGTAAACCAATTAGATAGAGACATTTTTAACATGTCTGTCCGTGATATATTTGATACATTTGCTACTTTTGTAGGTCTTCACTATAGACTTAGTTCTAGAAACGATAGTCCTTATTGGAGAGATATTACAGAGAGATCTAATCTATGCGAAGAAATTTTAAAAATTCCCCAAATGCAAACAGATTTTAGACATCTAGCAGTAGCAAAAATGATTGATGATAAATTCTGTAACGGAGGACAACCTTATATTGCTACAGGTATGCATTATCCAATTGCAGATGAATCAACAATTTGTGCATGGGGATATCATAATGAGGTAAACTATAAAAAAATAGCACAGGAATCTGCGTTACGATTCTCTAGAAGAAAACATTTATGGCAATGTGTGGCGGACATTGCTCCAACATTGTATGCACATTTGGCAGATAAATATGAATATGAGGTAAATTAATTATGGCATATGAAGCGATGTGGTATCAATCACATTTACCAGATGAGTTAATTGATCCATTGGTATCAACTTTAGAACAATCTGATAATTTTATTGATTCGGAAACTAAAGGTGGATTAGCATTAGCAGTTAGAGATAGTTCAAACCAATGGATTCCTGATACTCATTGGATTTGTGGATTGTTATGGCATTATGTTACTCTGGCAAACGATAGTAATTTTGGTTATGACATTAAAGAATTTGATCATAATTCAATACAATATACTAGATACAAAACTGGTCAATATTATGGATGGCATAAAGATGACGGAGTGGGAAGTATAATTTCTCCTGATCCTAAGCACCCAGTTGAATCTTTTATTGATAGAAATACTAAACAGATTAGAAAATTGTCTGTAGTTGTCCAGTTATCTTCACATGAAGATTACACTGGCGGAGAATTTCAAATGCTAGAAGATCAAAATAAAACTTTTTTTGCACCAAAAACAAAAGGAACTATTATTATTTTTGATAGTAGACTTCCTCATAGAGCTAAAAAAGTATTGTCTGGTGAAAGACGATCTTTAGTTGCTTGGGTAACTGGACCCCAGTGGAGATGAGTATGAATTGGAATGATTGGTCTGTTATTGTAGTAAAAAATATTATAAATCCTGTATTTTTATTTGAACCTGTTCCTTGGGAACGAGGACAATATAGTTATGAGTCCAAGGGAAATGTTATTCATGTTCCTGATGAAGGACAAGTTAGTGGTAGTTTGTCTAGATATAATCACCCAAAATTTAGGCAATTGCATTTTGATGTAAAATCTAAAATAGAAAATGTAATTAATGATCCTCTGTATCCAACATACTTTTATGATAGATTTTATTTTAAAAAACAACTACTAGAAAAACATGTGGATAGACCTGCATGTGAAGTAAGCATCTCTATTAATTGCTCGCATAATTTAGATTATGACTGGCCAATATGGTTTACAACTCCAGATGGAGATGATATCCCGTTGATTACAAATCCTGGCGATGGGGTAATTTACAAAGGATGTGAACGACCTCATTGGAGAGAACCAATGGAAGGAAATTCAGAATCATACTATCATCAAATGTTCATGCACTACGTGCGTAGAGATGGTCCTCATCTAGAACATGCACATGATAGATGTAATACTATAAATAGAGTATAGCAAAAAGTCTTGACAGAACATGTCCGAAATTAATGTTGGTGATTTAAACGTATCTACCGAATTTAACTTACCCCTTTATAATAGTTCTAACAGACCCGTGAATCCTGCTACAGGATTCATGATATTTAATACTACCGAAAATAAATTGCAGGTATGGACTGGATCTCAATGGAAGAGTTTTGGTCAACAAAATTATGATATTAGTGCAACTGGCAGCGTAGTTACTAACGATTTAACTGGTGACTATAACGGATACAGAGTTCATAGGTTTACTGGGGATGGAACTATAACAGTCAACCAAAGTAATCAAGATGGTGGTGTAGAATTTCTACTAATCGCTGGGGGAGGCGGTGGTGGTGGCGTCATCGGCGGTGGTGGTGGTGCTGGTGGTGTAATCTATAGAAGAGAACTTTATCTAGCACCAGGTACTTATAATATTTCCATTGGTGGTGGTGGCGCAGGAGGAACTGGATGGAATAGTCCACAGCAAGAAGGTCGCGCAGGGACTCCATCTGTATTTACCGATAATGCTGGATTTAGTTATGAAGCAGTAGGCGGTGGTGGAGGTTGTGGTCATGGCGGTGCTACACCAAATAGAATTGCTGGTCAAGGTGGTTCTGGTGGTGGTTCTGCTAATATCTCTAGAAGAGGTGGCAATGCAATTGGTAAAAACTTCGGACCTCAAGCAACAGATAAAGCACATGATATCAGATCTGTGTACTTGAGTAGTAACGATGCTATGGCTGATGGTGATGCACTTGGTAGAAGTGCTCAAAGTTGGGATGCCATCGAAACATCAACTAATGAACACCAAGGAGTTCAAGGAAACGCTGGTGGTATCTGGGGTGATGGAGACGCTGGCGCTGGTGGTGGTGGATTTGGCACTAATGGTGGCAATGGTGGTGCTCCCAGAGATACTGGTGGCGAAGGTGGGCACGGAGGATACTTTGATATCAGTGGATCAATGGTTGGTTATGCTGGCGGTGGTGGTGGCGGTGTCCGAGGCACAGGTCGCCGTCGTGGCACAAAAGCAGGTGACTATGGTGGAGGAGATGGAGGCAGGGCAACTGGTGCCCCCGTCAATTTTGGTAGTCCCTCACCTAACAATGCTGAAGCTGGCGCAACTAATCGCGGTGGCGGTGGCGGTGGCGGCGGTTATAACGCCCCACGTGGCGGTGCTGTAGGTGCTCCAGGTGGATCTGGAGTTTGTATTATTCGATATAGGAAATCATAAAAATGGCATTAGATTTAACGTACATGGCTTCACTATCTGAAGCACAAAGAGAAGTTTTTGTAACACTTATCAATGATATTGAAAGTGAAGAACCTTTTGGTCCTGGTGTAACTTCTGATTGGGTTGACGAGATGAGAGAAAAACTCAGACTATCTGCTCCACGTCAAGAAGATATTGACAAATGCGAAACTTTGAAAAAAATTGCTCCAAGCGATTTAACTTACTCTATTAATAGACTTGCTGATAGTCAGGGATTACCTGTTATTAGTATTATAGGTAACTCTTTGGAATTGGATAAAATTTTCTGTTCTGAAAAAGAAAACTAAATAGTAAAGTACATCATTTTATATTACTACAATGGACACTGAACAACTGAGAAAGAATTTTGATGAGCAAATCGCTAGTACAGATAAGCAAATTTCTGAACTAGAAGCAAACCTTGCTAAAGCAAAAGAATACAAATTGAAACTAATTGGTGGTATTGAAACTCTAGATTTGCTCAACCCCAAAGAGGAAACTCCTTCCGAAGAAGAATCTGAGTAACACAAATCCCTGCTTCCTAAATAGAAGTAGGGATTTTTTGTATCTAGGTGCATGGCTACACCAACAACTAAAGCAGAACTAATTGCATATTGTGAACGCCAATTAGGTGCGCCTGTCCTGCAAATCAATATGGATGCCACCCAAAAGGATGACATCATAGATCAGGCGTTGCAATATTATCACGAATACCATTTTGATGGTGTCGAAAGGATGTATCTAAAGCATCAGTTTACTGCTGCAGAGGTAACTCGTTTCACTGAAACTAATGCTGCATCCACGTCACCTGATGGAACTGGGTGGGAGAACAGGAGTAACTACATTGAAGTTCCTGAACTTGTTATAGGTATTCAAAAAGTTTTTGGAGTCTCTTCAAATTTCTTGAGGAATAACCTTTTTGGTATGAGCAATCAATACTATTTGATGGACCTGTTTTCTTTCTCATCAGGTTCGGCATTTAGTTTTGGTAATTTTGACTTAACAAATTACTATATGATTAAACAGCACTTTGAAACTATTGATATGGTTATCAATACAGGTGCGTTTGTTGAGTATAGATTTAATAAAAGACAAGATAGATTATATGTAGATATTGATAAATCTAGAATTATAGAAGATCAATATTTACTTATTGATTGCTATAGATACCTGGATCCAGATGTACATACTCAAGTTTATAATGATAGTTTTGTAAAGAGATATGCTACTGCTCTCATGAAGAGGCAGTGGGGTCAAAACTTGATTAAATATAACAACGTTTCACTTCCTGGTGGCATTAATCTTAATGGTCGCCAACTATGGGAAGACGGAAACAGAGAAGTTCGTGAGTTGGAATCTAGAATGATGATAGATTATTCACTCCCACCAATGGATATGATCGGATAAAATGCCTACCAGTTCCTATTTCCCAAGTTACTACGGCGGTACTAGTGGCGAGCAAGGTCTCGTCCAAGATCTTGTGGACGAACAAATTAAATTGTTCGGCACGGATATCTACTACATGCCTAGAACTATTCTTAGAGATAATACTCTAGATGATATTATCTACAACAAATATACAGAGCAGTTTCAAATTGAAATGATGCTGCAGAATGTAGAAGGTTTTGGGTCTCCATCAGAATTTATCAGTAAATTTGGACTTCGTATTACAGACGAAGTTAGATTTTCTGTGTCACAAAGAAGATGGGATGAAGAAGTAACTGAACATAATCCAACATTAACTGTTGATGGAAGACCCAATGAAGGAGATCTTCTTTATTTTCCACTGACTAAAGATCTCTATGAAATTAAATTTGTAGAAAGAGAAGATCCTTTTTATCAGTTAGGTAAGGTCTACTACTATACAATGACTGCTGAAATCTATGAGTATGGTAGTGATGACATCTCTACAGGAGTTGCAGAGATTGATGTAATTGAGACTCTGTTTAGTAATTCTATTGCTCTCACTATGGCAGTCGGTGGTACTGGAGACTTTACCATCGGTGAAGCAGTTACAGGATCAACCACAGGCACAGAAGCAGAAGTAAAATCTTGGGATGCTGGCACAAGAGTTTTACAAGTCATCAACAGAACTGGTACATTTGCTACTGGTGAAGCTATGACTGGGAATGACAGCGGTGCTGTTCATGTAGTCGGAACGTTTGACACTCTAAATAATACCAACAGCGAATATGATCAAAATAGAGTCATTGAAACTGCTGCTGATGACATAATTGATTGGACTGAGGGCAACCCTTTCGGTGAATCAGGTAACTTTACAGGTAGTATCTAATGTTTGGGTCACATTTTTACAACGAAATTATTCGTAGAAATATTGTTGGGTTTGGAACCCTATTCAATAACATTTCTTTGAAGAAAGTTGATCCTACTGATGGAACTACTGTTCTTGAGGAAGAAAAAGTTCCTCTGGCATATGGTCCTAAGCAGAAATTTTTGACACGTCTAGAACAAAATCCAGATGTTGATAGAAAAATTGCTATCACACTACCACGTCTTTATTTTGAAATGACTGGTATTGATTATGACGCCGCTCGTAAAACATCTCCTATTCAAAAATATAGAACCATCATTCAAAATGATGGCACAGAAGTAAAGGAACAATATGTTCCTGTTCCTTATAACATTGATTTTGAACTTGGTATTATTGCGAAGTCTCAAGATGACGGACTTCAGATTCTTGAGCAAATTTTACCATACTTTCAACCATCATTTAATATTACTATTAACATGATCCCAGACATGGATGAGAAAAAAGATGTTGCTATTACATTAAACAATGTCAGTTATGAGGATGAATGGGATGACAATTTTCTTGAGCGCAGATATATCACATGGATTTTATCGTTTACTGCTAAGTCTTACATCTACGGACCATTTGATCAAACAAGTGTTATTAAGAAAGCAATTGTATATGAAGGACTTGGAACTTCTGTACCAAATAGAACTACAAAAGTTACTTACACACCTAGAGCACTGGAAGATAAGAACAGCGATGGAAACATCGATGCTCTGGATGATGCACTACTAACATCTTCAGATGACTTTGGATTTAATGAAGGCATTGAACTACTATGAGCAAACTTGAGGATAATATGGAAGATCTATTTGACATTGAAATTGAATCTACTGCTATCGAACCATCTAAACCAGTACCACCAACATCAGATAAAGACGACCAGACAAAAGATTACGAATATACCAGAGGGTCTTTGTACTCGCTCATAGACAAGGGCAGAGAGGCGCTAGACGGGGCGTTAGAGGTTGCTCAGGAGTCAGGGCACCCTAGAGCGTATGAAGTCGCTGTGAACGCCATGAAGCAGGTAGCAGACGCTACTGATAAACTTCTAGATCTACAGAAGAAGATGAAAGATCTAGAAGCACCCACAAAGAACTCTGTCAATAACAAGACCACAAACAATTTATTTGTTGGTAGCACAGCAGACCTACAGAAAATGCTCAAGCAAATAAATAAACAAGAAGAGTCGGAATAAATATGAAGTCTTTTAAACAACTACGTATTGACATCACCGAAGCAGCAGCCTGGACCAAAAAGTCAGGAAAGAAAAAGTCTGGAGGACTCAACGAAAAAGGACGAAAGTCTTACGAAAAGGAAAATCCAGGATCTGACCTCAAAGCACCAAGCAAAAAAGTTGGAAACCCCCGTAGGGCATCCTTCTGCGCTCGAATGAAGGGCATGAGGAAGAGGCAGAAAAAATCTAATAACACAGGTGATGATCGCCTGTCAAAATCATTGAGAGCTTGGAATTGTTAATCATGACTGAAAAAAAACCAATCAAAAAAGATTACGATGGACCATTGTATGCTCCGTGGTCTAAAGTAGTTGCTGGTAAGAAAGCATTTCAAGATAAGAACATAAAACGTAGCTGACTGATACAATTTATTCCACTACATACACTATAATGTTTGTAGTGGAATATTATCATGCTTGGCATATATGTAATCGTCACTCTCATTATTCTCATGGTAGCGTATGCTGGCATAGAAGAAACTATTCGCTTATTTGCTTATACTGATCTGGTGATCAGATATCAGTGGATCAAATTTAGAATGTTTATGATGAGACGTAAATTAGAACAACAACTAATAAAGGACTTACCAGACTACAACAAACTCATAAAGGAATTAAAAGATGACCAACGATAAGGAACTGTCGGATCTCAAACTTGAGAGAAAAGAATGTCCTAAATGTGGTGCTATTTGGATTAACGGCAAACATGTGTTTAGTGGCACAGCCGCATCATACGATAGAAGTGAACTAGATCTTGCTGGACTAGTTTGCAATAAACTAGGCAACGAGGAATGTATTAATCCATCTAAAGGAAAGGAAGGTGGAACTACTTGGGAATATCGTTCTGGTTTCATTGATGGTGCTTATGCACAAAAGAAAAAAACAATGGAAGACTTGCGCGATCAATTCGGAGACTTATAAATAGTAGTGGTGAACTAGTTTTTTTATGGCATCCGATCAGATTTATCTTGGCAACCCGCTACTAAAAAAAGCAAACGTCAAGATTGACTTTACACCTGAACAGGTTAAAGAATTTATCAAGTGCAAGAACGATCCGATATATTTCACTAAGACTTATGTCCAGATCGTTTCACTCGATGAAGGTCTGGTGCCATTTAAAATGTGGGACTTCCAGGAAGAGTTAATTAGGAAGTTTCATAAAAGCAGATTTAACATCGCAAAACTACCACGACAGACTGGTAAGTCTACTACTGTTGTGTCTTATCTTTTGCACTATTTAATTTTTAATGATAGTGTTAACGTAGGTATTCTAGCAAACAAAGCATCGACTGCGCGAGATCTTTTAGCAAGATTAGCTACAGCATATGAGAACCTACCTAAGTGGATTCAGCAAGGTGTGGTAGTATGGAACAAAGGTAATATTGAGTTAGAGAATGGCAGTAAAATATTGGCAGCTTCTACATCTGCATCTGCTGTCCGAGGCATGTCGTTTAACATCATCTTTCTCGACGAGTTCGCTTTCGTCCCAAATCACATTGCTGACTCGTTCTTTGCCTCTGTTTATCCTACTATCACTTCTGGTAAATCAACGAAAGTAATTATTATTTCTACCCCACAGGGTATGAACCACTTCTATAAGATGTGGCAGGATGCTGTTAATGGTAGAAACGATTACACATATCATGAAGTCCACTGGTCACAGGTTCCTGGAAGGGACGCCAAGTGGAAAGAAGAAACTATCAAGAACACATCCCAACGTCAGTTCACACAAGAATTCGAGTGTGAGTTTCTGGGATCTGTTGATACTTTAATTGCAGCATCAAAATTAAAAGCATTAGCATTTGACGATCCTATTTCGCAAAGTAAAGGACTTGACATATATGAGAAACCAAAGGACAAGTCTGAATACCTTCTTACTGTTGATGTTAGTCGCGGTATTGGCGGAGATTATAGTGCTTTTATTGTTTTTGACATTACAACAGTTCCCTACAGGGTAGTAGGAAAATATAGAAATAATGAAATCAAACCCATGTTGTTCCCTAACGTTATTAATGACGTTGCCAGAGCATATAATAATGCATGGGTTCTATGCGAAGTGAATGACGTTGGAGATTCAGTAGCATCTGTTCTTAACTATGATCTAGAATACCCCAACGTCCTTATGTGTGCTATGAGAGGACGTGCTGGTCAGATTGTTGGACAGGGATTCTCTGGTAACAAAACACAACTTGGTGTTAAGATGAGTGTTACTGTAAAGAAAGTTGGATGTGCTAACCTCAAACAAATTATTGAAGATGACAAACTCACTTTCAATGACTATGAAATTATTAATGAACTTACTACATTCATTCAGAAGAAACAATCCTTTGAAGCTGATGAAGGATTCCATGATGACTTGGTAATGTGTATGGTAATTTTTGCTTGGTTAGTTCAGCAAGATTACTTTAAAGAACTAACAGACAATGATGTTCGTCAACGCATTTACCAAGAACAGAAAAATCAAATTGAACAGGACATGGCACCATTCGGATTTATTACAACAGGACTAGAAGGAGATGAAGGATTCGTTACTGATGGTGCTGTATGGTATGGTGATACACAAGAAGATGTTGGTTATATGTGGGATTACCGATAATGAATTTAGATGATCAATTTAAACTTGAGCATCTACTCCTAAAAGAAAGGAAATGTAGGACGTGTAATAAAACTAAAAGTTTGTTAGATGATTACTATTTGATAAGGAGAGTCAGGGGAGATCTTCCTTCATCATACTCATATGAATGTAAAGATTGCACTATAGATCGTGTACTAAAGACAAGACAAAAAGGTAGACCTGTAACAGATCTATATCCAGACTGGTAGTGTGTTCATGCATTGTTTCCCCACTCAAGACATTCAAAAATCTAAATAGTTTTAGATTAAATTTGGACATACCAAGGAGAAAAATATGGCAAGTCAAGTCTCGCCTGGAGTAATGATCAAAGAGCGTGACCTTACCAATGCTGTTGTGACGGGTGTTCTGCAGATTCGTGCTGCTCACGCCTCATCTTTTACTAAGGGACCGATCGGTGATATCGTAAATATCAATTCACAAAAAGAACTAATTTCTGTATTCGGAACGCCAAACGAAGACAATTCAGAAGATTGGTTGGTTGCTAACGAGTTTCTGAACTATGGCGGTAGACTCGCTGTTGTTCGTGCTTCTAGCACTGGTCTTCTAAACGCAACTACTGGCAGTGGTGTACTGATCGCCAATGACTTGCAATGGCAAGCTGGTGCTGGCACCTCAGAAACTTTTGCTGCACGTACAGCAGGAGTACACGGAAACTCTTTGATGGGAGTTTTGGTTGACGCAGGTCCCGATTACATTCTGGATCTCGCAACTGCACCTGCTAATGTAACAATCGCTGTTGGCGATTCCCTAGCATTTAGTAACGGAACAACTGCTACGGTTGTATCAGGAACACAAACTGCACTGGTAGTCAAGGCAAGCGCAGCATTGACATCAGCAGCAACACTAACTGATGGTGGAGCAACAGTTGCTCTAACATCGGTAAAAGACTGGTATCTAAACACCGAGGTTGGTTCTACTGGAGTCAGACTTAGTGACATCGGTCCTCGTCCTGTATCCACACAACATGCTTTGGATAATGGCATTACTGGTGATGCTCTACACTTTGCAGTTATTGATACTACTGGAGCAGTTACTGGTACTGCAAATACTATCGTAGAGAAGTTCACCTTCCTCAGTAAACTGACTGATGCTACTAGCGAAGAAAACGCTAACATTTATTATAAGTCAGTTATCAACACCATCTCAACTCAGTTGTTCCACGGAACATCGGTTGGTACAGATGCTAACATGGCTGGTGCTGCTTGGGATCAAGCAACTTCTGCAGTATCTGGAGCAATGGCAAGAGTAGGTGCTGAATCTGGTCAACTACAAAATGGTGCTGATGGCAGTGGTTATACCTCTGGTCAGTTTGCATCTGCAATGGATCTCTTCGTTGACACAGAAGAAACTGATATCGACTTCGTTCTCATGGGTGGATCCATGTCAACTAAGAGCGATACTCAAGCAAAAGCAACAAAAGTAATTGCAATTGCTGCAGCAAGAAAAGATTGCATCGCATTTGTTTCTCCTTTCAAAGGAGACCAAATTTCAAGCACTGGTGGTAATTCACTAACATCAGTTCAGCAGAAAGAAAATACTCTGGACTTCTTCAGTGGTTTGACTTCTACTTCTTATGCTGTATTTGATAGCGGTTACAAGTATGTCTACGATCGTTTCAGCGACAAGTATCGTTACATCCCTTGCAATGGAGACGTTGCAGGTCTATGTGTAGCTACTTCTAGCGTACAAGAAGACTGGTACTCACCTGCTGGTTTGAATCGTGGTGGCATTCTTAACGCTGTTAAACTTGCTTACAACCCTAACAAGGCAGACAGAGACGAGTTGTATCAGAATCGCATCAACCCAATCACATCACTCAAAGGACAAGGTATTACTTTGTTCGGTGACAAGACTGCACTTGCAGCACCTTCTGCATTCGATCGTATTAACGTTCGCCGTCTCTTCCTCAATCTTGAGAAGAGAGCTCGCAGACTTGCTGAAGGTGTATTGTTCGAGCAGAACGATGCCACCACAAGAGCAGGTTTCGCTAGTGCATTAAACTCCTACCTAGCAGAAGTTCAGGCACGTAGAGGTGTTACCGATTTCCTAGTTGTTTGTGATGAGTCAAACAACACTGCTGACGTTATCGATCGTAACGAATTTGTTGCTGAAGTTTATGTAAAACCAACTCGTTCGATCAACTTCATCACAGTCACATTTACTGCAACGAAGACTGGAGTTTCCTTCAGTGAAGTTGTAGGTCGCTGATATAAAGTTCCATATACATAAAAATCAATAGAGGTTAAAAGAAACAAATGGCAACTAAGTTAAGCAATTTTATCACTGACATTGGACAAGGCGTTAAGCCTAATATGTTCATTGTTGATATCGCATTCCCTGGCGAAGTCGCTGGGGCGGAAGGCGATTCCGACATGATTAACTTGCTCTGCAAATCAGCAGCACTTCCTGCATCCAACTTGGGTGTAATCGAAGTTCCTTTCCGTGGCAGAACAGTTAAGATCGCAGGTGACCGCACCTTCGACACATGGACCGCAACCTTTGTCAATGACAAAGAAATGAAGATTCGTTCATACTTCGAGCAATGGTTGGCAACAATCAACTCACACGAATCTAACAATGCTCCACTCTTCACACCTGGTATGACCGATGGTGGTTATTCCAGAATGCTTAAAGTTAAGCAACTTGAGAAGAATGCTTCCGAGTCTGGCGAAATCCTTCGTCAGTATGATCTCCACTATGCATTCCCAACCAATGTTTCCCAGATTGATCTTGCTTATGACAGCAATGATCAGATCGAAGAGTTCACAGTTGAGTTCCAGTATTCTTACTGGAAAGCAGTATCTGGTGAAGCTCAGAACGGAGCAAGTGGTAACAAAGATGGAGTTGGCGATCAGCGTCTAGTTCAAGGTTGATAAATAGATATAGCAATAGATCTGTTTTCATCTGATGAGTCAACTATTTGGTTTTATTATTAATAAGAAGGAGGGTCAGCAAGGTCAGTCCCCTGTCCCTCCCAACAATGAAGCAAACGTCAGCACTGTTGCTGGTGGTTATTTTGGTACGTATGTTGATCAGTCTGGTGGTCAAAATTCAAGAAACGAATTTGAACTCATTCGCAGATATCGCGACATGTCCCTTCATCCAGAAGTGGATACTGCCGTCGATGAAATTGTGAATGAGTTTGTCGTTAATGATAGTGATGACAAACCCGTAGAAGTTGATCTGGCAAATTTACAAGTTGGTGCTGGAGTAAAGAAAAAAATTCGTGACGAGTTTAATCATATTTTGCGTATGATGGACTTCAACACAAACGCACACGAAATTATTCGTAATTGGTATGTTGATGGTAAGTGTCATTACCACAAAGTTATTGACCTAGACAAACCTAGAAAGGGGATCTTGGAGTTACGCTACATGGACTCCTTGAAAGTAAGAAAGGTCAGACAGAAATTAAAAGGAACCGATCAAAACAGAACAGAACAAGAGAAAGGTTCTGCTTTGCAGTATGATTACGGCGACTACATTGAATTTTATTTGTACAACCCCAAAGGGTTTGCTGGTTCAGCTCCTTCTGTTACTGGAGCAATGGATTGGACTAACCAAGAAGGTATTAAAATTGCTGCTGATGCTATCGCGCAATCTACCTCTGGGTTAATGGATCTCAATAAAAAAATGTCATTGAGTTTCCTACACAAAGCGATCAAGTCTCTCAATCAACTACGAATGATTGAAGACTCTCTTGTTATCTACAGACTATCACGCGCACCAGAACGTAGAATCTTTTACATTGACGTTGGCAATCTTCCCAAAGTAAAAGCAGAGCAATATCTACGTGATGTCATGGCACGTTATCGTAACAAACTTGTGTACGATGGTCAGACTGGTGAGATCCGTGATGACAAAAAGCATATGAGTATGCTAGAAGATTTTTGGTTGCCTCGTAGAGAGGGTGGACGTGGAACTGAGATCACTACTCTTCCTGGCGGACAAAACCTTGGCGAACTCAAAGATGTGGAGTATTTTAAAAAGAAACTCTACAACTCTCTTAATCTCCCTCCTTCTCGTCTTACTGACGACAATAAAGCTTTTAATCTTGGTAAATCTACTGAGATTTTGCGTGATGAACTAAAATTTACTAAGTTTATTGGTCGTCTCCGTAAGCGTTTTGCTCAGTTGTTTCATGATATTCTTAAGACTCAACTAATCCTTAAAGGTATTATCACTCCTGAGGATTGGGATGATATGGAAGAGCATATTCAATATGACTTCCTGTTTGATAATCATTTCAATGAACTGAAAGAACAAGAGATGATGATGCAACGCATCACTCTTGCCACTCAGATGGATCCTTTTGTTGGAAAATATTTCTCCACAGAATACATCCGTCGTAAAATTCTTATGCAAACTGAGAATGAATATAAGGAAATTGATAAGCAAATGAGGTTTGATATTGACACAGGACTCGCTATCGATCCTGTTCAAATCAACATGCTTTCAGACTTGGAGCAGCAGAACAAAGCGTTTGAACCAGAGCTACAATCTGCGGAAGCTGATGCTGCTGCTGATAGAGAAATGAAGAAGATAGCAGCTGCTCCAAAACCTTCCGCATCTAAAAGTGATAAATAATTAGACTTCAACACATTAATATGAGTGATCAACCACTAGAGTCTGAAGTATTGGACATCGTAAATTTAATTGGGGATAAGAAAAGAGCAAATGCTCTGGACAAAATCTCCGATATTTTGTACGCAAAAGCGTCACAAAACATGGACGACTATAAAAAAGTTGTCGCAAACACTTTCTTTGACGAACCATCACCAGAAGAAGAATGAGACTAATAACAGAAAACATCGAAGATATCCAGATTCTCACTGAGGAGCAGGATGGTAAGCAACACCTATACATCGAAGGTGTTTTCTTGCAGTCTGAAATCAAGAATCGCAACGGACGCATTTATCCTTTCTCTGTACTAGAGAAAGAAGTAGGTCGTTATAATGAAGAGTACGTAACAAAGGGACGTGCGCTTGGCGAACTTGGTCATCCAGATGGTCCTACTGTAAACCTTGATCGTGTTTCTGATAGA
>Ga0181389_1000004_pt1 | contig 74138 bp, 99 predicted proteins | sample 12SPOviralmetaG_FD_130121 | JGI IMG/M metagenome (GOLD analysis project Ga0181389, IMG submission 130121) | Marine viral communities from the oligotrophic San Pedro Time Series (SPOT) site, San Pedro Channel, CA, USA - 12 SPOT_SRF_2010-06-29 | ecosystem: Environmental > Aquatic > Marine > Strait...
GAGCATTACAGCAGAACGTAACTTCTCCCTAGAGGTTAGCTTTGGCTCTTGGTTCGCGGACGAAGACTAGCGCGGTGGGCCTTAGCCCCGCTACACAGTATTAACACAACAGAGTAGACCCTCTTGCTTCTCGTAGGTTAGAGGGTCTCTTTGCGTCCGCTTACACACTCTTACGGTTCTGCCCGTAGTGCGCTGGTGATAACACCGTGAGGTGGTAGGCTCCTTGTCGTAGCTTTGGAGGGTTGGCGTAGGGCTTTACTCTCTTAGTGTAGCCCGTCCTCAACAGAGGGGGGTGGGGGGTTAAATTCCCTGGTGCCCCCCGGCTCTGAACAGAGTTTGTCCCGTGGGGTATTTATGTTGGTTTTTTATAGTATTGCAAACAAACAGGGTTATAGATAGCGAATAAAGATTTGGGTATTGTTTTAATTGATTGTCGGCGTGGTCTGGTCTGTGTGGGGTATCGTGGAAGGTTATTGGGTGAGTAGTGTGTCGCGCGTCGGCTTCGCTACGCTCGCCTATACCCTCTTCCATTCCGCTGGGTTTCCCCCTTGTCATTTGTGGGTTGCCTTAACGACAGTTTGCACGTTCGTGCAATAATAAATTTGGATAGTTATATGTTTTTTGCTTGCAAATATTCTATTCTGTGCTATAGTGTCTTGTTATGATTGAATGCGATTTGACTGAGTATAAGCCTGATCCTGATAAGGGAGAATACCTCTCCTATCGGCTAATCCCAAAGGTGGTTAGGGAGGGTAAGGATAAGAGAGAGTGGTTCCGATCTACTCATAGGATGATGTTAGATGCTGGGTTTTCCCCTCTCTCATATAAGCACACCTTGGAGGATGCTATGGAGCGTGCTGAGTTTCTTGTAGAAAACGGTTTCGACGTTGTAGTGCAGTCTAATATCGGAATATCGCTAAGTGTATGGTAATGGAAGAAGATATAGCAAAATCGTTGTTCGCTCGTCTTAAGGAGGATATTCCTAGGGATGAGAAGAGGGAAGTAGCTGTTCGCCTTATCGAGGCGGGTTATGATGTTAAGCTTAGAGACTTGGTGACGCATCGTTATCTGAGGAGAACTGGCGGGTTTACTCATTCTACGTCTTAGTCTAATCTAGCAGTATATGGATTTTACAAAGAGGATTCAAAAGTATGTGAATGTGGAGGACCACGAGACTGCTGTTGCTAGGGGTGCTGACATTGTAGAGATTAAGTATGATGGGTGGTGGGCTAGGGTTGTGGTTAGAAGTGGGGTTGCTCAGGTTTTTTCTCGTCAAGGTCAGTTGAAAGCTGAGAAAGAGGTTAAGGCTTTGGATGGAGTGTATATCGGAGAGTATCTGGTTGGGACTCAGAGAGCGGTTGAAGGGGCAGACGGAGATACCGGAGTGGTTAAGGTGTTTGATTGTATTTCTGTAGGATGTCAGGATGTGTATTTGAATAGTTGCGTGGATAGGAAGATGATGGCTGAGAAATGTATTTCCGGCTGCTCTTTTCTTAAGATGGCTGAGCATTACCCTGCTGATCGTTCCGAAGCTCTGTGGGACGAATACGTGGAGAATGGGGATGCAGAGGGTTTGGTCTGGAAGAACAGTAAGGAGGCTTACATAGGCTCTACGGTGTGGAGGCGTAAGCAGGTGTTTACGATGGACTACGTTGTTATAGGGGTGAATGAAGGTGGGGGTAGGCGTAAGGGAATGGTGGGTAATCTGCTGTGCGGCCTTTACGAAGAAGGGGAGCTTGTGAGTAAGGTAAAGGTTGGCGGGGGGTTTACTGATATTGAGGGGAGGTATATATTTGAGAATTTTGACGAGTTTAAGGGTAGGGTGCTGGAGGTGAAAGGCTGGCATATATTTGACTCTGGATCTATGCGACATCCTAATGCGGTGCGTGGAGTGGATAGTCAGATTAGGTGGCGTGAAGATAAACGCCCAGAGGAGTGTGTATGGCCTTGCCATAAATAGCACGCCGTGCAAAATTAAGGTAATGAGCGAAGAGCATCATATATCTGGCTTTAAAGTCTTAGTAAACTCCATTGAGGGTATCGTATTCGTTACTACTGATACGGGTAGCAGCCCTCTCGTTACTTGGGAGAGGAACAATCCAAGATGCGTGGAATGGGGCGTGTTCGTAAATGAGGTTAGGAAGGCACTTGGAATAGACTTAGGATTTCTTAGCCCATGAGAACACTTACTAACGAAATGTCTGCTGCTGAAGTTAGCGCAGGGATTGTTGATAAGCTTAACTATATGTTCTCTGTAGATGTTCCCGCTGTGACCATTAAGAGTTATGAGCAGATAGGTGAGCGTGCGTTTAGGATAGCGTTTTACGTTTTGGAGGAAGGTAGTCATATCTTGCCTGACGAATCCGCTAAGTGCGCTGTGGATTTAGGGACTACCGCTATTCGCGCAGTTGATTATTTACTCAGGGACATAGAGGCTCAGTTCGCAGTAGATTATCGTTCTTATAGTCAGGTAGACAGGGAGGCTAAGGCTGAGGTATGCATACTGGTTTTTCTGGATGCTCAGGTAGATAGCCATGCTACGAAAATGCAGGTTCCTTGCGCTGAGTGCTCAGGCACTGGTCGGATTGAGAAGAGAGATTCTGATTTTATTGATCTTGAGAGATGCCCTAAATGTGACGGGTCAGGTGTTATGGAGATTGATGTTGCTCCTCCTAAAGAGAAGGAGACTTTGAAGATGATAGTTCTGTCTGGGAGAAGAACTGGACGTAGATCTATTGATTTATCTTGATTGCAAAAGTTCTGGACAATTACTTATGATTAACTACAATACTAACGCTCCCTTCTCGGTGAGGCGATTTTTAACCTAGAGAGCAAACTACTAATGACTATTGATCCAAAAAAACTAACACCCCTTGGAGATAAGGTTGTCCTTAAAATGGATGACGCTAAGACACAAACTAAGGGAGGAATACATCTCGCATATACTAACGCAGAACGTTCACCAGAGGCTACTGTTGTTCGGCTTGGGACAGGATGGCCTGAGGGAGATTATCCTTGGCAAGTTCAACAAGACGATAGAGTTCTTTTAGAAAAGTTCGGAGGGCAAGACCTTGGAGAAGGTTATGTTATTGTTAAGGAGAGCGATATTCTAGCTTTTCTACCTACTGAAGACTCTATAGTTCCCGTTAATAGAAGAATAGTAGTGAGGATGTTACCTCCTGATGAGAAGAAGGGCTTGCTTTGGTTGCCGGAGGGTAGCAAGCAGACACAAGAGTTCGGAGTGGTAGTTGGGGTGTCTGATGACTGTGAAATAATTGATAACGGAGATTATGTATTCGTGTCTAGAACACAGGGAACGCACTACAGGGTTGGTGGGGATGATTTTATCTTGCTGCTAGAGGATAAGGTTCAAGCTAAGTTTAAAAAGGACTCTGCTTCTCTATGATGATGGGAATAGTAAAGTCTGCATTAACCGCAGCGACAGCCGCATTTAAGGCTTACGCTGCTCATATACAATGGAAAAGAGAGACCTACATTGATGACATCGAAGACGAAATTGATTCTATTGCTGCTTACTCCTCTGACGCTGCTGGCAAGCTGCGTATCAAGAGGCTCTTGGGCAGAAAACAGAGATACCTTGAACAACTCAGCACTATACGACCCGATGGAGATTCATCTGATTAGTGGTAAAAGCTATCAGTTTAAAGAAGGTGTTCTTATGGGCCGTGGTCAGAAATTTCATTCTGATTACTCTTTTAGAGAGATGCTGATTAGTCAGTAGTATGATTGCAGAAGATAGGATAGCTAGGTTATCTAGTAGGATTAAGAATATTAATACTATTAAGCATTCTAGGCTGGCTCCTAGAGTTAATGCTTACATCTGTAGTAAGTGCGGGGATATTACTTATACCGTTGATTGTGCTGACGGATCTTCTCAGCCAGCTATACCTTGCCAAAAGAAGTCATCTAAACTTCTTAATATGCACGGAACTGAGGCATTAGTGTGTGATGGTTATATGTTATCTAGTTTTTATACCGTAAAGGTTGGTGAGTATGATGTGGACGATATAACACATGAATGGTATGCCCCGTCTTTGGAAGAGTATCAGAAGTTAGTAAGGAACAAGTCTGAGACTGCGGTTAACCATGTTACTAAGGGAGGGTTATTACTTAGAGATAGGACTGATCATCCAGTCTTTACTCACGGAGAAGCTTTTGTAACGAAAGAGGGTGAAGAGCTTGACGAAGAACAAACTCAACTGCTTTTTACAGGATTTGAGCGTCTTAGGGCTGCGGTTAAGCTTAAGGTTCAAATGGCTAGAGGTAAGAAAGAGGATAGAGATAGGGCTATGCGTAAGAAAAGAGATAAGAACCGTGCTGATCGTAATAGGGCTACTAGGCATAAGCGGCGTAACCGCCATTGACATTCGCACTTCGTGCAAATACTTTACTTGTTATGAAAGTTAGTGAAGAAAAAAAGATAGTTTTGGTAGAGAATCCTCTAACTGGAAACGATTCGCTGGGAAATGCGCTTAAGCTTGAATCAGAATTGACTTTAGATAAATGGGCTAAGCCTGATGAGTGCCGCAAGGTTTTGGGCGATCAGTGGAAGAAGTTTCAGAAGATCGTTCTAGTAAGACCCGTAGAGGCTCGCTTTGAGAGTGGTGCTACACTGGCCTTCACTAAGCCCGATGAGTTTGCGGGTCCGTTGCTCGATTTGATACTAGAGATGCCTGAGGATGCAACTCCGGCCCAAAGAGGAGCAGCTATTCTTGAGCACGCAAGTAAAGGTGGAGATCTTCCTGAGTTTATGAAGCCACAGAGCGAGTGGTTAAAGTCTCACTTTAATTTAGTTATCGCTTCTTACTCTATAGCTGAGTGGTCAAATTACTCAGGAGTATATAGTGCTAGAAGTAATAAGAATGTGCGAGCCGTTGGAGCAAAGAACGCATTTATACCTGACGGAGGAAATGTTATACTTAGAGATCTGTATGCAGACGATTACAAACTATTTGAAACTTTATTAGTTTGGACTCCTAATAAAGATGCTGTGCGATTAGTTACTGGATACTGCGCCTCTTGCGCGGCTAATAGAGGTAAAAGCTGGGTAGCTACTGACCTTACTATTGATCCAGAAAAGAAGACTAAAGAAAGTAGTTCTAATAAAGCTACTCGTTCTCGAAAGAGGAAGCTCGACAAATAGGGTTATAGATAGTAGTCTTTTGCTGGTAATTACCTTGACAAGCCATGCTAGGGTTCCTTAAGCGAAATAAATCTTTTAGGACGGAGAACGCATCTCCGTCAGACGTTGCGATGATGTCGCGGTTTCTTGTATCTACTAAAGAGCGTGACTATATTGAACGCGCTTTAGGTATACCTATTCATAAGTTTACTGACTATCAGTCTTACTTAGACGCTGGATGCAAAAGAGTATGGGTTACTTTTAGGTGTATGAGGCTGATAGAATCTCGTGTTATATCAGCTAGATTTAAAGTAGTTGATCCTAATAAGAACGGTAGCAGGGTTTCTGGTGCTGGTAATTTTTCTGAGGGAGGCTTTCTTACGGAGCCTAACCCTTACGATACTTGGACAGATGTAATGGCTCTTACCTGTTGGCATCTTGGGCTTACAGGAAACGCTTATTGGCTTAAAGATGAAGTTGATTTGGTAGGTAGACCTACCGCACTTTATCCATTACTGCCTCAGCACATCGAACCTGTCCCAGACCGTAAGCAGAAAATATCTTCTTATATTTACAGAGTTAATGGGCAAGAAATTATTTTTGATGCTAAAGAGATTATACACTTTAAGCGCACGCACCCTAACGACTTGTGCATGGGTCTTGGAGACGTAGAAGGATCTGAAGCCGTTTTTAACGATTTTATTAACAAGGATACCCTTAACGAAAAGTTTCTTAGTCAAGGTGCTCAGCCCTCTGGTATCTTACACAGAAAAGATTCTATCGAGGATCAAGATCAGTGGGAGGCACTTAAGTCTAAGTGGGAAGCTGACTACGGTGGTAAAGAAAACGCCGGAAAGACGGCCTTTCTTAACGGTGATTGGAATTACATTAAGCTCGGCATGACTATGGCTGAGATGCAAGCACTGGAAAAAGAGAGGTGGACTACTGAGCAGATTATTCTTAATCACGGTGTTCCTCTTTCTGTCTTTGGGCTTAAGAATGCTCAGAATTATGCTACATCTAGGCAAGAGGAAGTTAATTTTAGACGTTACACTATCGTTCCACTCATTGACGTTATCGTTACTAAGCTGAATAACGATGGTTTTATTTCTGCTAAAAACGCAAACCTTATGCTGTCCTATGACTTTGATGGTCTTGTGGACATGGAGCAGATCTCTAAAGATTTTGGTCCTTTGGTTGATAGGGGTATTATGACCCGTAATGAGGTTAGAGAACGGGCGCATCTTGAGTTGGTAGATGATCCTCTTATGGATATATTTACTGTGAATTTTCAAGTTATCCCTCTTGAGATGTCTGGGTTAGCAAGCCCTACCGATAATGAGATCTCTGAGTCCTTAGAAGATAAGAGTTATCACGACGAAGATGACGATGAGGAAGAGGATGAGGAGCAAGAAAAAGATGTAAGTGCCGCAGTTCGTAAAGGTCTACAAAAGAAAGTTAAGGATCATAACGAAAAAGTAGGTAACGCTAAAACAAAGAGGACTAACCTACGCACGCTTATAGCGGTATTTAAACGGGGTGTTGGTGCTTATAATACAAATCCAGGCTCTGTTAGACCGAACGTTACATCGCCAGATCAGTGGGCTTACGCTAGAGTAAACTCGTTCTTATATGTCTTAAGAAACGGTAGATTTAGGAGCGGCAAGCATGACACAGACCTTCTTCCTAAAGGACATCCTTTATCTAGTAAAGGGTATCACGATGGTGAAAATCCTCCCGGATTGGTAGAAAATCTTTATACTGAAGGTGGAGAGTTAGTCTTGACAAGAACGGGCGAGGAATATGTAGGTTATTACCATATACATCCAGACGGAGGACCTATGGTGGGAGCAACCCATAGCGATCAACCTCACGCTTACTTGACTTACATAAGACAAGAAGAACAAGAAGACTCTTACTACGACGATGAGGAAGAGGATAAATATAGCTACGATGACGAGGAAGAGGAAGATAAATCCAGCTACAACGATGACGAGGAAGAAGAAAAAGCTGTTAAGCGCAGAAAACCCCCAAAAGGAGCTATAGCCTCCTATAGAGATGGAATTAGGCGGCATGAGAATGGGGAAACAGGTGGTGGCTTGGAGCCAATAACTGTAAGGATGGCTAAGGACTTTATCTCTGGCGGTATGCCTACTGATGAATGGACTTCTAAAGCTAATCGCTGGTGGGGAAGAAATAAAAGATTCTTAGACGAACCAAAAGGTAGCCCTGCTTATGCCGCAGCACAGCTTTGGGGCGGCAGGGCTGGCATGACTTACTGGCCTTCTGAGGCAAGAAGAAGAGAATTGATATAGGGCGGTAGCTATGAGCGAAGCCTTTAATAGAATAAGGACTCGTTACCGCCGTGAGTCACCTTGGAAGATATTCCAGAGGTATAGTCGCAGTAAAATGCCCGACGAGGGCTGGACATGGGAAAATACGCGAGGTGATGCAGGTGTTAAGCTTAACTACGACATCTCTAATATACAACGTTTTGCTCGTGGTCGTGGACAGAGACTTCTTGACGAAAAATTGTCTAAGTATTTTAAGAGGCTTAAAGAGTCTATAATAGACCGAGCATTATCTACTTCTAGAAGAGTTTATGGCGTTAGGTCTGAAGTAAGACTTACGCAAGACCAACAAGCGTCTATATGGGAAGAATCAATTATCAGCGTTCTCGCTGTTATGTCTGATGAGTTAGTTCTTGATATTCTTCCAGCAGTTCAATCTGTATCTTCTGATGCTTATGTTAAGGTAGGCTCCTTGCTGAACAGGACAAATTTAAATGAGCCTTGGCAGCCGTTACCTGCCTTTCGATCAGAGTTAAATCAGAGAGTTAATGAGGTTGCCTCTGGTATTAGGGGTATTAACGAAACTACCGAAAGAAGGATTAAGGAGGTAGTAGCTGGATCAATACAGTTAGGGTTTAATCAGGCTGAGGTGGCTAACTCTATAAGAGACGCTAATAAGATAGGTGAGTCTAGAATTGCTACTATATCAAGAACTGAGATGGGCAAGGCTTCGGATTTAGGCACTAAATTATCAATGAAACACGCAGGGTCTGTGAGCCATCTTTCGGTTTTTGGTTGTGCGGGTGTTGAGATTGCATCACCGCACATAGACGGTAATCCTACCTGTAATATATCTAATGTTCCTATATGGAGAGAGCGTGAGCTTGTGTTTCACCCTAATCATACCGGCGTTATATTCGCTTCTGGGTTTTATCTTAGGGATGGATCTCCTCCCCCATTAGTAATGGAGGCGTTCCCTTACACAGGCCCAGCTAGGGTTAGATGATCAATTTGCACGATGTGCAAAACTTCTTGCGTATAATATTGTCAGAGGTTACAGTAAATAGCATGGGCAAGATTACTATTACTAATCCCAAACCTGCGGCTAAGAAAACTATCAGCATAGTTAGCAGCAGGGAGAACAAGAAGAGCCAAAAGTCTCCTGCACCTAAGCGTCCTAGCATGGTAGGCAAGACTATTATGTTTAAGCTCGGAGATCAGCCTGTGGTAGCTGTTGTAGCGGCAGAGAAAGGCTCAAACTATGATGTTCGGTTATGCTTGCCAAATGCTTCGGGTGTTCTTGTTGCCGCTAAAGAAGCTGGAACTACTATTTCTAGAGACTTGGCTACGCCTTTGGATGCCGTAGCATTGCTTGATCGTGATGCAAAATCTTTCCAAACTCGTGATCCTCTGGAAAATTGTAAGGCTGCTGTCGAAGTTAAGGACGGTGATCTTACCGTAGATTATAAAAATGTAACTTTTGAAGGTTACGGTTCTACATTCGCCTCTACTACTCCAGAAGACAGAGACGGTGACTACATAGAGGCCGGTGCTTTTGATGCATCCCTTAAGAGCTTTAGAGAAAATCCTGTAATGCTCACTGACCATGTTCGTGAGGTAGGAAACCTTATGGGTCATTACTCAGAGGTTAGCGTTAATGATCGCGGCCTTGCCCTTAAAGGCGTAGTCACTAATAGCCCACACCCAGACGCTGTTCATACTAGATACCAAATTATGGAGGGTTCTCTTAAAACTCTCTCTATTGGAGGAGGCTTCTTCTACAAGGAAGATTATAAAGGTATTGAGGAAATTGATTTATATGAAACTTCTCTGGTCGTTGTCCCCGCTAATCCAGACGCAAAATTTCAAGTCCGCGCACTTGATGAGCAGTTTGTAGAGAAAGCATTTGAAATGCATTGCAAGCGATTCGGAGGTGAACTCCGACTAAAAAATTCTGCTTGACTAGCATATAAAAATTGAAGACAGTATATTTTTAAGATTTTCTGCCTCAAGCCCCGAAAGCACATTGTAAGTAAGAGGTCAGCCGGAAAGCCATAAGCAAACCCTAACTAATAATAATAACTTATTAATTATTCACTCCATGAAATTAACACTCAAGGAAAAACTGCGGTTGGCGGCTCTCCATTCTAAAGCCGGCCACCTCAGCGACGAAGAGAACAATGAGCTTTCGGACCTTACTGCTAAGGCCGGTGAGCTTTTTGACGCTATCATCAAGGACTACGCTCCTGATGTAGAAGACGGCGAGGGCAACAGCCCCGAAGACACTAAGACTACCTCAGAAGAGCTTACTAGCCTTATTACTAAGGCAGTCAAGGACGGTATTCCAGCAGGTTCAGGTGTAGACGTTGACAAGCTCAGCGACGACATCGTTAAAGCCGCTAAGGAAGGTGTTCCAGACATTAAGCAAATCGAGGCTGTTATCGTTAAGCATAACGGTGGCACTGGCATTGATAAAGAAGCTCTTGTAGCTGACATCAAGAAAGCTATTCCAGCACAAGCTCTTACCGAAGATAGCATGAAGCAAATGCTTGATACTTTCGCTTCCTCCATTAAGCAAGCCTCTAAGGTTGAGTTTAATGCCGGAAATGGTAACGAGTTCCCTGTTGAGCATCGCTCAGGCAACCTGTCTGTTGGACAAAAGCAGCTACTTAACCTCTGCCTTGCTCACGTTTCTGACGAGCGTAAGTCTGAGATGAAGTCTGCTGGAGTAGAAGTTCCTACTTCTATGAACCACGGCATCAGCGAAGATCAGGTTAAGTCTGCCCATGCTGTTGGCGCAGCAAACATTAAGCGTGCTCGTCATGCTGTTGTTTACGGTGGTAAGGCTCTTACTACTGGCGGTTCTGGATCAGGTGCTGAGCTTATCCCAAGCGACCTTTCTAGCGACCTTCAGGCTCGTATGTATCTTGAGTCTCAAATCGCTGCTGAGTTGCTTGCGTCTGAGATTGATATGCCAACTAATCCGTTCAAGTTCCCTATGACCACTACACGGACCAGCTTCTTTGTTGGTTCTGAGGCACCGGGTTCTGATCCTACGGCTAGTGAGCCTGGAACTAGCGACATTACGCTGGATGCCAAGAAGCTTATCGGAATGAGTGAGTATTCTTACGAGTCCGACGAAGATGCTATCATCGCTGTGCTTCCCCTTCTTACAGAGAATCTTGCAGCAGGTGCTGCTGATGCTTTTGAAGGTGCTGTAGTTAACGGTGATACCGCTGGAACTCACCAAGACTCTGACATTGATGCAGTAGCTGGTCACTCCAGCAAGCTGTTTAATGGATTGAGAAAGCTAGCTCTTGCTAATACCGGAGCACTTTCAGTTGACATCAGCACTGGAGGTATCTCCGCTGCTAATATCATCGAGATGCGTAAGAAGCTTAAGCGTTGGGGCATCCGTCCACGCGATCTTATGCTGGTAGTAAACTCACAAGCTTACAACGAACTCGTTTCGCTTGATGAGACCCTTACCTTTGATAAGGTGGGTAACGCTGCTGCTGCTCGCATCCTTACTGGTGAAGCTGCTTCCATCTTTGGAATCCGCATCGTTGTTTCTTCACAAGTGCGTGAAGATCTTAACGCTAGTGGCGTTTATGACGGCACTACCACCACTAAAGGTTCTATCCTCCTTGTTCACCGACCTTCTTTCATCGTCGGTTCCAAGCGTGGATTTACCGTTGAGGTTGACGTAGATAAGAAGCGACAGATTAACTCTGTTATCGCCTCGTTCCGCAGGGACTTCGTGCCTAAGGAGACTCCTACGGCTGCTGTCCCATCCGTTGTTATGGGATTCAACTACGATGCCTAATCCCTACCAAATTCCCTCTCTAGCGAGTATCGCCCCTCGTTAGTGTTGGTAGCACATAACACCCCGTCTAGTTCGTTAGTCTAGGCGGGGTGTTTTTTTGCACTCTGTGCAATTCTTAGTGTTTATTTTAAACTTGCACTGAATCGCAAAGTCTAGTAGCATTATATCTGCTACCTTTAGATTTAATGAAGAAAGTTCAATACATAGGCGATACAGTAAATACCTTGTCTAGATTCGGTCAGGTAAAAAAGGGAGATAAACTCGATCTCTACGAAAAAGAATGGGATCTCATCTGTAAAGATGAAGTGGCGGCTAAAAGTAATTATAAGATTATTACTAAGCCTGTATCTAAAGAAGAAAGAGTTATTGCTGAAAAAATTAAACCTCTCGGTACACCTAGGTTTGATTTAAGATCTGTTCCTTGGGAGCATAGTAAGATTATTAATATCCTTGAATCCCGTGTGTCTAAGTTACGCTTGGTTAAAATGGTAGGGGCTATTAACGACATCGGGGGAGTTATATCTAAATCCTCAGTTCATGATACAAGAGCTATGCTAGTTGATCGTATAGTCGAAGGGGCTAGGCTTATGGGCTGGACTAAGCTTAGTAAAGTTGAACGCTTGGCTCTGCCTAAGTGGGACGGCACTGAGACTAAGAAAGAGTCTTCTGGTAATGCTAAGCCATCTAAAAAGGAATTAGATACTAAGAAAACTTCTTCTAATAAACCCAAGACAAAAGCTCTACGGTCGCGTAGAGTGTCTGCGGCTTAATGTTACTTAGAAACAATCATCTAAACAAAGGATATATTATGAGCACTAAACCTACTACTAAAGCTACTATAGAGAGACTTCTAGCTTCCCAAGGAGCCTCTGATAACGTGATTCAGACTGTATGCGCTCAGTTTGATCAATGCGCGTCTGAAAAAGAACGTTCTGATCTACTTAACAAACTTCAGCGTAAAGCTGGAGGTGCATCTAAGTCTGCTCAGACTAAAGAAGCTAAAGGTGGTTCTACTAAAGCTAAGACCGTTAAGGCTAAGACCATTAAAGCTAAGTCGCCTAAGAAGTAATCTAATGGCTCTGGAAAGACCATACTGCTCTATCTCAGACGTATCCGGCGAAACGCAAAATAGCGATGCGCCTGATTCTCTTTACGAGAACGCTATTAATACAGCGTCTCGTTATGTAGAAGAGTATTGCCAAACTGATTTCTGGTTTCACGATTACAGTTCTACTGCCTTAGAAGTTCCTAGGTCTTGGGTTACTAAAAATATAGTTACCTTGCCTTGGCCTATTATTACTCTTACTGACCTCTGGGTTTACTCTGATAGGGAAATAGGTGCTGTAGATAACGATAAGTTTGATTTTGACGAGTATTATTTTGACGTTGGGAGAAGTCAAATACGTGCAGAGGGTGGTGTATTCGGGGAACAACATCCTTTTGTGCTTAATATGGAGCTAAAAGGCACGTTTGGTTATCCTATTACCGATAACGAAACTCCCCCAGCTACTTTGCCTCAATCCATTAGAAGAGCTTGCACCCTTATTGCTGCTAATTTCTCAGGTGAAAATAATAAGCAAGTAGTAGGGCTTGATGGTGTAGTTACGAGTATGTTAGATACCTCAGTTCCCTCAGAAGCTACGATGCTGCTTAAAAAGTATCGTCAATGGTCTAACTATGCTTTATGAGGGTTAGTGTTTCCTCTGGGGCTACAATGCGTGCGTTAGGAAAAATTTCCTCTGCACTAACTGCTTCTGGTATGGATCCAGGAGTTAGGAAAGCTGTTCTTGCTACTAAGGATAAGGTTCGAGATCTTACCCCTAAAGGATGGACGGGCGCGACTCGTGCTGCTTGGGAGATTAGAAAGCAAGGCCCGTCTAAGTATATGTTATATAATAGAACTAAAACTATTCACTTCTTAGACGGAGGGACTAAAGCTCATGGACCAGTTAGGGCGCAAAAATTATTTATACCCCTAACTATACGCGCTGGCAGGGCTGGAGCGTATAGAGCACTTAAAAACAAATCTTTTGTAAGAGGCAGAGATTATGTATTAGCTAATAAGGTTAGAGGCATCCGACCCCTTAATATCTCTAAGAAAGGCCGCGACTTTGCGGTTGCCCGATTCCCTTCGCTTGTGTATGCTAGCGTTGCGTCTAGAATGAGGTGATGGCTAAGACAGATACATTTCAGCTTACTACCCCTGCTTGGGTTGTTAACGAGCGTTTAATTTATCATTCTCAGAATGGAAGAATGCTTGATGGTTTGAATTATGATAAGGAGGGTAGGTTAAAAGTTGATGGGTATGATGATATGCCAGCACTACAGCCTAGATCCTTGCAGCATATCGAAGATATATCCCCAGGCCAAGTTTCCGGCCAAAGTAGCAGGGCTAATAGCCCTATAGCACCCTCTATAACATTAACGTTTCGTTTATACTGCGCTAGAAAAGACTTCTTTTTCCGTAGGACACCCGAATCTGGGGGTAAAAAAGGTTTGCTTGAGTGGATTGCTTTAATATGTGACGCTATCGAGACTACTACTGATGGTCTTGATGAGCCTGATTCCCGCCTTCTTAATACCCTAGAAAAGCCTGTATCATTTAGGACCTTGGAAAGTGAAACACCTTCTCAGTTAGCGTTTGAAGCTTTTTTAGAAGTTACACTGGATACACGGCATTATTGCAGAGGCGAACGCTCTGCTTCCTTTCCAGAAGAATTAGGTTAATTTTGCCGTTGACTAATTTCCTTATAAGAGGGATACTCTTTAGCAACCCAAATTGATTATAAATTATGCCAGCTTGCGGAACAATAGTAGGACAAGCCCTAGAGTTCGGAATTACTGATGATGAGGCCAGCCTCACAACTCAGTCCGTTTCTATGACTAATAAGATGGATAAAAAAGAGGCTAGAGATAGCTGTGGAGTCATCGTATCGGTGGCTTACTACAACCCTACCTCTGAAATCTCTATCGAAGGTCTTGGAACGGTTTCGGCAACTGTTGGAACTACCCTTAGCCTTAGTGGGACTTATCTCACACCAGGCGGTGGCTCTACAGCAAGACCCATCTACGTTGATGAGGTTACTGTCGAAAAGGAGAACGAAGAGTTCGTTAAGTCCTCCATTCGTGCTACGTCTTATGACGGGATAGCTTCTAGCTAATAGAAGCTTTTGCCCGTTGTGCAAAAACGACATCTAAAGGGGAGGGCTTTGAACCTCCCTGAGATGGAACCGTTAACATGAGTAAAGGAAATATTGTAGATAATTCGTTCGTTTTTGATGAGCCTAAAGAACCTGAGCAGCCTCTAACGAAGCTAGCTCAAGGTTCTTTTGTGTATCAAGTTCAAAACGTTGATCTGGCTTGCTGCCTCTTATCTGTAGGCATCCCCCTGCGAGAAGACCCTCCCTATGTTTATGCGGAGATGGCAGATAATCGCAAAGTTATCGTGTGGAACTTTGAAAACGAAAACCGTGAGGGTGATTTAAAAACGGGGGATCTTGTAAAGGCATTCTCTGAGGATATGAAATTTATTGACGAGAATCCTGCACATCCCTTTACCTTCGCTATGTGCTCTATGAAGAACCGTCAGAAGCTGATGGAGCATCTTAAAGACTCTGTGCCTTGGGTTGCATTTAAAGGCAGGGGTAAAGGTCTTTTGTTAGTTAAAAAAGGCTCTAAAAAAGAAGCTAGATGTATAGCTAAAGGGATGACTAGGACTGACCCTATGAAAGATGGTAGTGCGCCTAAAAGAAAATAATCATGAGTAAAGAATTGCCAGATACCCCAAATATGATCTCAGAAATGTTAGGCGATGAGCCTACTATTCTAGGTCGCACAGTAAGGCCAGTTACGTTAGCTACTGTTGCTCTCTTAGAGCGAATCGGAAGCCCTCTTATCGCTGGTGTTAAGATTGAGGCAACGCCTGAGATTACTATGGAGTGCTTGAAGTTCTTGGTTCTTCAAACTGGTGATCTAGAAGAGGCTCGTCAATACTCTCTTAATTTGGCTAAGCTTGATACTGCTGCTTTAGATTTAGCCGATTCCATTTTACCTAAAGAGGCTGAGGATGTGCTTAATCAGATTGTTAGCTTGCTTCAAGATTCTATGAGCACTCAGGTTGAGCCTTTAGTTGAGAAAGAAGATCAACAGGTGGATGATTCTGAGGGAAACTCGTAGGGCCGCCGTGGAGGGTAAGGATCTGCTCCGTGGTGGCCGAAGTAAGTAATCATACTGTTGATTATGTTCATAATAATATGCCTTTGAAGTCGGTATTTGCTTATGAGCACGTATATTTTCTTAAAAAAGGCTTTAAGATTAAAGATTTATCCGCTGAACAGTCTCTTGCAGATTTAATATCTGAAGTGTAGACTTATCTTATGGCTTCAGTCCCTCCAGTCGCTATCCATTTTCACGCGCATACCGCTCAGGCGCAAGCGGCTATGACTCAGCTTCAAACTTCTCTGGGAGGGGTTGGTGGTGCAGCAGATAAAACCCGCCTAACTCTGGGCGGTATGATGCACAATTTTAAGAACATCGGTGTGGGTGTGGCAGCTATTACCGCAGTTCATAAAGCCTTTCAGACGCTTACAGATACTATTAAATCTACTGTCCAAGTAAACGCTGATTTTGAGGCTTCTATGTCGCACGTTAAGGCGGTTTCTGAGCAGAATGTTGGATTTACTATAGCTCAGTTTAAAGAGATGACGGCTGAAGCTCGTCGCTTAGGTTCTACTACAAGATTTAGTGCTGTAGAGGCTGCTGAGGGTCTTAAATTTCTGTCTATGGCAGGTCTGTCGGCTAAAGAATCAACTCAAGCTTTAGAGTCAACTTTGAGGCTTGCACAGGCTGGTGCGCTTGAGCTTGGCACTGCGGCTGACATCGTTACTAACATTATGACGGCGTTTGGTGCTTCCTTTCAAGACACTGATCGTTTCGTTAATGTTTTAGCTAAAGCAGCAGCTAACGCTAATACAGATGTTGAGCAGTTAGCTATGGGTATGAAGTTTGTAGCACCAATCGCTTCAGGCTTAGGTAGGAGTTTGGAGGAGACTACTGCTGCAATGATGACCCTTTCTAACGCAGGTATTCAATCTGCTATGTCTGGAACTGGATTACGTATGCTACTTAGCACCTTGTCTAAGGAGAATGGTAGGACAGTTAGAGAGCTAGAGGCTTTAGGTTTGAAGTTTGAAGATTTTGATCCAAGCAGTAATAGCTTAGTTGATACCCTTAATGAGCTTAGGAAAGTATCTGACTTACCTGATGGGGCTTCTAAGTTTATGGCTGCTTTTACTCAAAGGTCTGGTGCTGCGGCATTGGTCTTAGGTAAGCTGGTAGATGATGTTGAGGGTTTTGAGCGTATCTTAAAGGATTCCGAGGGTGCAGCCGATCAGATGGCTCAAACTATGGATGATAACTTGAAAGGTGCGGTAGTGCTGCTGGTGTCAGCCTTTAAAGAGTTACAGCTACAGCTTGGAAAAAGCGGTATTAACGATGCCCTAAGAGACGTAGTTAATGGTGTTACAGAGTTTCTTAATACGCTTAATCAGGAAGGAGGGGCTGCTAGTTTTGGGCGGGATATAGCTGTCGGTCTTAGGTCTGTTGCTAGTATTCTAGGAACTATCTCTAAGCCTTTTATTGGGGTCATAAAAATAATACATGAACTTAGGCACGCATTAAAGGGTATTGTCGTGGGTTTTATGGCTGTTAAGCTAGCTTCTAAGATCTCTGCTATGCAGATGAGCTTGGATTCTAAGAAAAATATTGCGAATGCTAAGAGAACAGCAGCGGTTGTTAAAGCACAGGCTCTGGCGATGCGTCGGGCTATCCAGGGTATAATTGGCGGTGCTGTTATTGGTGCGGCTTTGATGATTATAGAGGGGTTTATCGGTCGTGCTCAAAGAAGGCTGATGACGTTGCAGGAGCTAGGTCAGGGAACACAGGATACTTTTGAATTTACTGGACAAATTAGTTCTGGTCTTAAAAACGCGCAGTCTGAGGAAGAGTTAAACTCACTTAAAGAGCAGATACAGCTTAGGAGGACGCAAATTGAGCAAGAGCGTGAGAGGTTGCTAGAGCAAACGAGTAATTCGGAGGTCGAAGCTGATATTGAGAGGAGTTATAGGCAGCAAGTTAAAACTATGACTATTCTTGAGAACCTTATAGACAGGGAAGGGGCCGCGATTGTAGAGAAGGCAAAAGCGGCGCAGAGAGTTAGAGATACTTTATCCGAGTGGAATGACGAACTTGCTGAGGCTGCTGAAAATTCTGATACGCTTCTAACTAACATGGAGAAGGCTGATTTAGCTGCGGCAGAGAAAAAAGCTAAAGTTGATGCTGGCGATGATGAAACCTTGGAAGCTGAGCTTCTTCTTATGGTTCATGGGCTTGAAGATTTAGATGAGGCGAGAGATGAGTTACAAGCATTAAAAGATAAAGCCGACGAAGCTCAGCAATTTGGGGATCTTAGCCAAGAAGACCTTAATGCGGAAATGAAGGCTAGATTCGCTGGATTGTCTGCGGCGGATAAAAAGGAATTAGATCCTACTGGTAACCTTGACGAACATCAACTTCAGAAGAAATTTGTTGAGGGCCTACTTGTAAGCGAAGGTGAGGTTGAGAGAGCTTCAATGCTGCATGGTCTTATAGAAAAAATTCAAACTCTCCAAAGAAAAGGGCGTGAGGATGAGATCAAGGCTGCTAACGAAAAAGTAAATAAGCAGAAAGAGCTTGATATGGATAAGGCGATTATGAAGGCCAAAGTCGCGGGGGATAAAGACGAAGTTAAGCGTCTGGAACGTCAGCGTGCTATTAAGCAAAAGACGGCAGAGCTTGAAAAGAAAGGCATTGCAGATGCTGCTAAGCAAGCTGAAGAGCTTGTAGATATGCAAGCTAAGGTTGATCAGTTAAAAGATGACCCTAAAATGATGCAGTCGGGGGCTGTCGCAGGGGCTATTAATACTATTATGGGGAGAACTACTGAAGCGCAGATAGCTGCTGAAACGGGTAAAACTCGTACAGCCGCAGAGAAGACTGCTATTGAGTCTGAGCTTACCCGTAAAGCTATTGAAGAGATGAATAAGTTACTTGGATCACAAGGAAGATTTACATGAGCGAAAACATTCATATTGGATTATCTGGATCTGGTTCTACCGCCTACCAAACTGATGGAGAGGCGGGGTCTATAGAAGATGGCATCCTTAACGGAACCTTAACTTTTCATGTAGGTAGTCTTGATGATGCAAAAACTCACGGCCCTTCTCACTACGAAGGTGCTCCCTTGATTCGCCGTCAGTGGAAGTGGTCCGGCCCTGACGAAGGTTATGACCTTACCTTGACTTATAGCGGCCCTGAGAATACAGCAAGCGGGGAAGGATCGTGCGAGCTTGATGTTTCGTTTGCTGAACGTTCTTTGGCTCAACACCCTAACTTAGAGAAGATACTTACAGTTTATAAGGGAAAGCTAGATCCTAGGACTCAAGACGTTACTTTTAGTCCTAAGCTTGAGTCTTCCGCTAGTGGAGGTATTCAAAGCTCAGATAGAAGAACTACAAACCCTATGTTTGGGGTTGAGACTTATCTTTATCTTGCTGCTGTAGTAAGAGAGACGAAAGTTGAAAGTAAGCCACCTAATTTGAAGCAAATAGGCACTATGCTGAATAGAGTTCCCGGAGGGTATAAAACGCCTAAGGATCATAATTGGATGTTTATGCCTCCTAAGTCTAGAAAGTTAGCTAGCGGAGACTATGAGAATCAATATGAGTTTCTTTTGTCAGAAAAAGGTGGGTGGCCTAAGCACGTTTATGGTTTTCTTATAGAAGGACAAGGATCTTTAGCTAATACCGGAGGTTACGGATCTGGCTCCCTGTCTAGCGGAGGTGTTCAAGGATCTGGTGGATTATACAGCTAAGTTTTGCCCTTCGTGCAAATGACAAATGAACCCATTAAAATTACTGACTTAAAGGCTAAGAGAGGCGATTTAGTCCTCCCTAAATGGGAAAGATTAGTTAGATACGTTGGTTCTACGGATATTATTCCGGGAGGGTTCTTTAAGATTACTAGGCTCCCTAACGGCACTATTGTAACCCCAGCTAAAAGATCTATACCTTGGCTTCACCCTTTTATGGTAGCGATTAATGCTTCAGAAGAGTTTGAGATGTATGTAGGTAGGGGAACTGTTAATAACATAGTCCCTTGGGTTAGCGAGGATGTTCAAGTAGGTAATACTGATCCTAATACTGGTCAGTTCGTAGGCGTTAAGGTAGAACCACAACAAGAAGGTTCTTCTTGGATTGCTGTAGGCGTTAACATACAGGGAACTGATTCTGAGTTTGCGTCCTTAGAGTTGGCTGATCTTGTAGCAGAAGGTGCTTCTGGGTTTTCTCAGTTAAGAATTAAAGAGATTAAAGAGCTTCCAGCGGGTAGAGGATCTGGAGGTGTGCAGACTGATGAAAGGGGTTATGCGTGGTATGCTCTGGCTCAGATGGATTGGCTAGATAACGAGCTAGAAGATGTATATCAGATAGTATATCATAATTTACAGCATTCAGTAGCTAGCTCTAAAGTAGCAGGGGTTAAAGTCAAAGAAAGACACTTCTTTTATCCTAATTAATGCCTATATCATTTACATTACCTAACTACGATAAAAGTGAGCCTTTCGCAATAAAGCACGATCACTGGAACAAGGTGTGTACTCGTATTTATCAGAATAGGCCACTCTCTACAGGCCCTAATCCTAGGGCTAATCAGCTAGATCATCCTTGGAGGTTGTCCGTTGAATGGGATGAGGCTACTAATCAGTTTGCAGCTAGCCTTAACCCTGGATTTGTAAGAGGCGGTAATGTAGAAGTTAATGTTCCTGAGTCTTTCTGCGGCCAAAAGACACTTAGACGGTTAGAATTGTCCGGCGATAGCGAAGATTCGGTTACTGCTTATTTAACAGAGAGACCTAGGATACCCGTTAATAACTGGGCGAATGTCATTAATGCTGACGGCTTAACTCAAGTCCCATATACGATACCTGAGTGGTTTCACGATCAAGGCGTGCCTAGGCCAAAAACACTTGCTTCTGTAGATGATATACAGAGTGGTATTCTTTTTGAATCTGGATCTGGTCAATCTGTAGCCGAAGAAGATAAGCGTTTGCTAAAAGCATCTGATTTTACGCTAAAGCAGTTCCGACCTATCTTAGAGGCTATACCTGTCGCCGGTGCAGCACCCTCTAGTGTAGCTATTGAAGTGCAGGTTGATTACGTTTTTGCTAGAGACAGGAATCCTCTTTATGTTTCTCAGTCTATTACTAGTGCCGTCCCTTCTGATTCAGTAGAGGCAACGGCTATGCAGATTCTTGATGGATCAGCTAATGAGCCTATAACTGATGAACTGCACATGGCTCGCGTATGGCTTATGGGTCCTCCCGGGAATCACGACGAGACCGTTACTTCTGAGTGGGAAGTTGTAATTCAGCATTTGTGTCATTGGAATCTTGATTATACGATAGACGTTGATATTAATAATGTTCCACCGTTTTTTATAAGCAACCCTGCTGGATTTCTTGCTACAGGGTTATTTGTGGCTCAGAGTATTGTTGATTCTACTAATGCAGCTTTTGATGAAGCGCGCTCTGCACTTAATACAGCTAAGATAGCAGGGGGGTTCTGGACAGTATGAGTGGTCTTACCCCTAAAGGGGAATCTGAGCTTTTAGAGGATGAGGATCTTAGAGATCCTACGGGCTTAGAGCCTTTATTCCCTTTTAATATGATACCCTTCCCTATTGATATAGCGGTAATTGGCGGGGCTATACCTAAAAAATCTGACCTTATCGGTAGTGTGGATGAGGCAGAGACTTTTAGGCCTGGAGAAATTATCCGCACTGAAGAATGATTGATGTCCTTAACTTGACTGATTGCCTACTAAACGTTACCCTAACTTAATTTATTATGGACCTATCTGGATATTTCGATATTGGAACTAAGGGCTTTTTTAGTTCTCTAGATGGAGACTCTGTGGCTGTCGGAGGGGTAGTTGTGGGTGAGACTATCCGTATTAAGGCGAGGTTTAGGGAGACTAGAGAAGGAATACCTATTGAGGTTGAGCCTACTATTAATGCTATAACAGCTAGTATTGGTGTTGTAGATACGCGCCCTACCTCCGGCACTTGGGTTTTAGATATTAACGGAGAGGACACGGCAACTATTGACCACGACGTTTCTGCTGCTGATCTTAAGACCGCTATCGAAGCACTTGCGTCTTTCTCTTCTGGTGATGTTGAGGTTATTAGCAGAGATGAGTCATTAATAGTTACCTTCCCTAATGACCCTACTACAATTCAGACTTTTACTATAGAGTCTAATAGAATACATCCAGTATCTCACGTTAGGGTTCGGACTTACGAGCGAGGCGGTATAGTGGAGCATGAAATTAGAGTTATTAGAACTCCTGTTGCTCATACCTCTGACTATGAGCTTCAGAACCCGCCAATACCTACTGTTACTGAACTTCGTGCGGGTGCTGTATCTGGGGATACTAAAATCCCTGAGATACAAAAGATGTTTATCCCCGCTACATTTAAGGGGACGTTTCGTCTTAGTAGGGGAAGTGCTAGGACTAAGCCTATATCTCTTAGCGACACCGTAGAGGATATTCAAACTAAGCTTAAGGTTTTGGCAGACGAAGGTGGAAGTTGGACTGTAGAGAATCCTTACGAGTCTACTGCCTATATTTATTTTGAAGGTGATATGTCTGGTATAGACCAAGACCTTCTCGGAGTTGAAATTTTTGACGGTCCTAACGCAGATACGGTTATTACTCTTGATACAGCTACTAGAGAGATGGCTGATCTTATGCAGTCTCTAGATGAAACTACTCTGGTTCTGGAGGTTCGCTTACAAATAGAAGACCCTGACGATCCCGGAGTTTACTACTGGCACACAGTATTTCGTGAGGATGTTACTTTTGTAGAAGCTAGCGATTGGGACGAATTAGCTACTTCCGCTCCTATTAACTGGCTAAGACCTCCTACACACGTTAGCTATAATCCTTTTGATCCTTCTCAGGTATCTACAGGTAATCAGCATTACTCTACTCAAATTAGTTCTTCTACTACTACGGTGTATGTTATTGATCATAATTTGGATGAGGATCGAATTGCAGTTATTATATCTGAGAACTCCTCTCCAGGAGATTCCTTAGTGGAAGGGACTGATTATACTTTCGTTAGAAGTAATAGTAATTCTATTACAGTTACCTTTACGAGTGCTCCAGCGTCTCCTGGGGTTTTAATAACTGTGATGGGGCTTACTGAGACTTCTCAGTTTGATGATCATACTCACACAATCTCAGAAATTACTGGACTTCAAACTTTGCTTGATTCTATAAACTCACGTTTGTCTGCTCTTGAACTTATCGGGGGTAGTATAAGAAGCGAGGAAAATGAGGATGATCCCGGTGAGTCGGCTCGCTGGACACTTCCAAGTCTGTTTGAGGTTTATCCTGACCGTAAAAACGTATCTAAGACTCAATCTATAGAAGAAGGTCAAGGTCTTGTTGATTTAGACATGACTCCGTTTGGTAGAGCAGGTGGATTACTTCCAGCATTACATGATGTTACTGTAGAAGATTTGCCTGTTCCTGTCCCTACGGCTGGATCTGCTTACGCAAATAAAGTGTATCAAAATAATACAGGGAGTGACGTTCTTATACCTAGCGGCAGGGGCCATAAGAGTCTTACAGCTAAGGATGGAGATTTCGTAGGCTCTGACGGGTTTATATGGTATCCAGTTCTTAAGTATGGTGCTCACGATGATGTAGCGTTTACTACTACCTTTTCATCGTCTGCTAGCCTCTTTAATTTTGATACTTCAGCAACCCGTAATAATTATTTGCCGGAAGGTGCTGAGGTTCAGCTAGAGACTACAGGAACGTTACCTGCTGGATTATCTACAAGCGTTGATTATTTTATAGCAACAGCAGACTTTGACGCAGGAACTTTTACTCTTGAAGATAGTAGCGGAACTACTGTTACGTTTACTGACGATGGGTCTGGAACTCACAACATTACTGTTGTAGGTGAGACTTCTTTTTATCCTAAGCACTTTGAGCGTCTCCTGTTTGAATTACACGTTAATGATAATCAGCTTAGAACGAAAAAAACCCTTGATCTTAATTTCTCGTTAGAAGCAGCTATACGTGAGTCTGAGGTTAGAGCTTACTGGTGGCTTATGGTTGAGATAGGTGAAGCTGTGGAGGACACAACACCGTCTACTATAGGTCCAAACCTAGACAATATTAACTTCCGAGGAGTTCCTCTGTTTGAACAGCGTATCGTGCTTATGCCTACATCTACTATACATAGATTCGGAGCTACGATTCAACGCACAGTAGAGAGTTCTGTGGAGAAGTTTATTGCTAAGAAGAGGCTTTATGGTGCTGTATCTGGGGGTTGTGTTCCTCCTCGCACAGCTAATTTTGCAATTCGTGCAAGACTTGGTAGGTTTGATACGGAAGACGGTGAATCTGATCCTAGGGGTTTCGTAGTCCTTAAGGGTCTTAAGCACGACCAAGGAGAAGAGACAACTAGCGATCCACCGGAAGACGGAGTAGCTTTTATCTCTTAATTAATATGACAATTAACCCAAAGACATCAATATTATCCTTCTCAGAAGCTCAGTCTTATTCTGTGCAGTTCCTCTCCGATCCAAGCAGTGCTACTTGGTCTATTACAGATGGAGCCTTACCCGCAGGACTGACCTTGAGTTCTAGCGGCTTACTATCAGGGTCCCCTACTCTTGATTCGGCAGGGTCTATCTACAAAGCTACTATACAGGCTGATGCCTCTGGGGATGTAGGAACCCTTGATATTACTATGGGAGTAAAGTTCGCTAACTTTGATGCTTCTGCCGCACCTCAGTGGGATCTTAATCTGGATACTGGAGATATTACTGGCACGGGTGCTGTTGTTGATGAGGAGACCGGATTTAACACTTTTAGACTAAAGCAGTTTGATGATTTCGTTATTTCCTTCTCTTTAAGCAAATCTGGTATTATTCAAGATATACCCGTAACTAATTTTAAGATGCGTGTTAAGCAGTTTGAAGGTGAGCTTGGTGTTGATGTTCAAACGGGGACATTACAGAAAATAGGGGGTGGCGCAGGATTTACTAGGTTTAGATGTGGGGTGTCTTTTAGCGATGCTAATTTGGCTATCTTTCTTGAGGATCAAGCAGAAGACATTAATACAAACGTTAGGCTTATAGCTGATGCTACTTTTGACTATTGGCAAGAGACAGGAGGATCTACTCCTGATAATAATAGCAGAACGTCTAATCCTTTTCACATTGATCTAAGCCGTAAGCTTTAGTATGCAAACTATACCTAAGGTAGCTAACTGGCCTACTATGGAGGACATTTGTGTTGCTCTTGATAGGCAAGAGGTCCGTCCCTTGCGTATTCGTAGGAGAGCATGGGAAGTTACCGTTAGTGGTGTTCAAGTTGCTAATATATGGATTTACTACTGTGAAGGTATATGGTTTATCGAAGACACTGCGGGTAAAAGAATTGTAGCTGCTGATGAGTTTACTGAAGACGATTTTTACGGGCAGGATTGGACTTCCCTTAGTGTAGCTTGTTATCAAGAGGACGTTAGCTGCGATAGTGTATCTGAGTCGTATATTCTTGGGTTTTATCAAAGAGAAGAGACTTCTGAGTATCAGCCCGACATCTCTTCGCCTAACGCACCTACCTGTGGAGATGCGTGCGCTTTACCAATTCAACCACCGTCTGTCTCTGTTCCAAGTTCTGGTGGAGGCGGTGGAGGCGGTGGCGGTGGCGGCGGTAATGGCAGAAAAATTAGAATACCTAAAAAGGTTACTAACGCATCGTTAACTTTAGGAGTCCCTAGTGACAATATACCTAGCTGTCTTGAACTTGGGGAAGATGAATGTGGTCGTAAGTGTGACGAATCGGCTGTAGATAATCCTTACCCATATACTGTAAATAGCGTTACGGTTAGCTTGTCTGATCCTGATGATCCTAGCGATTTGTGGTTTGTTAAGGTTTACTACAAAGGCGTTCAATATGCTAATGAGACTATGAGTCACGGGACTACTACTACAGTTAACATTAATCAAAGTGGCGAGCTTCAGTGGGGTGCGTCTCATGGCATTCGCGCTAGTGCTTGGAAGTCTAATAGCCCAGATCTTAGTGACTCTGCGTCTATTACTATGGCTCAGCCGTGCGACCCAGACCCTGACTGCGGAGAACCTTGCTCCGGTGATGGACCTTCTTGATTGCTTATATGTAGTCTATGAAAGACTTTCTTAAAGCAATTATACTAAGAAAGGGTGCTAGGAAGGCGGTGTGTGAAGCACTGGTAGTTTCGCATAAGAACGGGCATAGCGGTGTTTTCTTATGCGGAGGGGATCACGTAATTTCTCAAATGGATAGTTATGCTTCTGTAACTATACACTCACCGTCTTGTGTAGTTATACCGTCTGATTTTTGCCTAAAGTTATATGGTGCTGTTGATTCTATGACTGAGGCTGATGAAGATAGGCCGTTATTTAGGTTAATATCTGAGGCTGCTGAATCTAGAGGCATAGCAGTAACTTATGACCCCGCTCTTAGAGTAAAAGATAAGCCTAGTCATAGTATTAAAGATTATGCTGAGTATTCTGCTCTTGACTTAAGTTTTCTTAAGCAAAGCAAGAGAGAAGAATTTATTAACGGTGAAACTATTGAGGGATGCCCTACAGAATCTCATTACGGCGTAGGAGTTACTAGGGAATGCTCTACAGACACACTTAGTGTAGATAGTGCTGTGGTAGCTATGGACTCAGGCGTGTTACCTGATCTTGAGCCACTACTTGTTACTTGGACTTACTTTACTGGAGGCAAGCCAATATCTGTTTATTGCGATGAAATAGTTGAGTCTGAGATTATTAAGCTAAAGGATAAGTATGATATGCCTTCTGTTAATGCCTTTAAGACTATCACTACAGAATCATTATCTTTGGCAAGGGCTGAGCTTAAGAACTTAACTAATCAGAGCGATTATTGGAAGCCGGATATTATTATGTGGAAGCTTATGGCTCTTAAGCAAGAAGTAGAGCGGTTAGAGGGAAAGGGCGTGCTGCTTCTTGATTCTGATATTGTTTTTTGCTCTGATCCGTCAGAGTCGTTTACTGAATGCGATGCGGTGCTGTCACCTTTTTATTGGGATAATCCTTTTAAGAAAATAACAGATGTTTATGACGGTAGGAGAAAGTGCATAGTAGAGCGTGACGGGTTTTACAATGCGGGATACCTACTAACTAGCAATCCTGATCTGGTTGAGTTTTGGATTGATCTTTATCGTGAGGGCGTAGGCGGCTTTTATGAGCAGTGGTGCATGGGTAAAATCCCTCAAAAATACAGAACTCAAGTATTTAGCACCCTACATAATCATGGTATTTGGAGAGGTAGCGAACCTCCTAGTAATATCAAGTCTTTACACATACACCAGATAACCCCTATAGTTACTCAAGAAAATTACTCGATTTACTCCGCTGCTGAGTTATCTTTCACTGAAGCTAAAAACTCAATACTATTATGATCTTTTGCCAAGATAAGAAAATCGTAGAAATATCTGTTCCTCACACTGGATCTAATTCTAGGAGAGAATATCTGAGTAATTTAGAAGATTTTGGATTACAGCCAAGGGATAACCCTCATTTAGTTGCTTCTGAGGTATCTGAGCTTATTGGGCCTGAGGAGTATGCTGAGTGTTACACTTATTCAGTTAGGCGTAATCCACTGGAATATATGGTCTCTTGGTATGAGAATTCGCTTAAGAAGGCGGCTAAGTCTAATCGACCAGTTCCAAGTAAAATGCAAAAGGGGTTTAACAAGTGGATTAATAGGCTTGGAGAAGACCCTGATAGCCCAGCTAATGCTCCTCACTTATCTAATCACACTAAATACTGGCAGAACGATAACGGGGAGATTATCGTGGATAACATTATTCTGTTTGAGGATAGAAAGTCTGAGTTCCTTGATATTGTAGGTAGTCATGGAGGTGATATTACCCTTACTCTTAAGAAGAAAGTTAAGAGTCTTGGTCATAAAAGGTTTATGAACTACTACAATATGTCTACCGCAGAAATAGTTAGGCAGAGGTTTGCTTTAGACGTAGAAATCTTAGGCATTCCTCCTTCTTGGAAGGGGTGGTAAGTGCATGGTTTCCGCTTCTCACAGATTCTCTGATATACACGTTCCCAAGACAGGAGGGACATCTCGCAAGGAAGCCTTTATCGAGGCTGGCGTTTTAGTGATACCAGGTATGGATCATGCGCCGCTGCATAATTTAATTAAGGTAGTTCCTAAGTTTGATGAGTATTACACCTTCTCTTTTAGAAGAAATCCGTTAGAAGTAACGGCAAGCCTGTTCTTTTACTGGAGAGATGGCTTAGAGGAAGGCAATGCCCATAAAATTCCTTACGATTCTGATTTTAGAGCTTGGGTTAAAAGTTACGTAAAAGACTTGCCTTTCTTTAGGATTAGAGAGCTAAGTGCTCATTGTTTTTACTGGAAAGATTGGGACGGCAACATAGCCGTTGATGATATTTTCTTGCTTGATGATATTAGCGAGAAGTGGCGTGTAATATGCGATAAGGTTGGCATACCTCCTGTTGAATTAGGTAGGCTTAATGCCTCTACTACTAAGCCCTCTGATCTGTCTGGTTTATACGATTCTGAAAGTGCTCGTATTGTTCACAGTAGGTTTGAAGAGGATTATGATCTTTTAGGGGTCCCTGACTGCTGGAGATCTTACAAAGAAACTTGACTATTTTTACCCTGACCTTAGACTTTACTTAAGTCTCTTACTAAGCCTTTTCTGGGCTGGAGACCTATTAATTCTAACTACTAATACTATGGTGCAGAAACTTAAATCTAGAAAGCTGTGGGTTCTTATTTTGTCTGGGGCGGTAACTACGCTCGGAGTTGAGTTGGGGCTATCTGCTGATGCAGTTCAATACTTCGTAGGACTCGTCGCATCTTACCTAATTGGTCAGGGCATTGCTGATGCCGGAGCAAAAGGATCTTCGCAAGGAAGCAACTAATTTGCCCTTCGTGCAAATAATCTCTTAGCATTACCCCTATACTCTTATAAGGAGTTGGGGGGGTTTTGCTAAGTTAAAGGTTCCGTTAGTATGAGCCAAGTCCGACAATATGTAGAGCCTACTAAACTAGGTAGGGTTATGCGGCGTGGCTGTCGTGGCGCAGACGTTAAATTAGTTCAGACTATACTTCAGAGAGAAGGGTATTTTAAAGGGACTCCTCTCGGAAATTTTTTTAGTCTTACTGAAGAGGCCGTTAGGTATTTTCAGAATACTCACATTGGTAAAGACGGTGAGTTTCTTGCAGTTGATGGTGCTGTGGGACCTAATACGTGGTGGGCTTTACATAATCCTAACGGTAGTGCTCAGCGTAATTTTATACCTACCGAAGAGACTGCTGTAGTTGAGAGCGATAAGCGAATGAGGTTCGTGTCTACTCTCTATAAGATGCACAAGGATGGTATTAAGGAAATTCCTGATGGATCTAATTACGGAGGTGATGTTACCCTTATATGCAATTCATGCGGGTTCTCTTACGGCATTTATTGGTGCTTAGCGGCACTTAGCTACGCTTGGAAAGAAACCTTTAATAGCGCACCTTTGGGGGCTATGCACGTTCATTGCTCTACTTTTTGGAATGAAGCAGTCGTTCGTGATTGCTCATTTCCTAAGCTGGATTATGAGCCTATGCCTGGTGATATTGCTATTTATAACTATAAGGGTGGCCTAAAAAGCAGTGGTCGTTTGGCTGGAGCAGGTCATGCCGCTGCTGTAGTTCGTGTAGACCATGATGGTTCTAGGTTTAATGCGCTTGAGGGTAACGTGGGAAATCGCTTTAAGCACTCTATTAGACGAGAAAGTGAAGCTAGCCTTGTGGGGTATGTTAATCTCTTTGGAGATGCGTATAGTAGACCTAATTTTAAAAAAGGTGTAACTTCTGCTCCTGAGATTACAGTCTCGCTTGCAGATAGTAGATAAAATGGCATATTATTACTAAAAATCTGAAGGGCGACAGAACAACTTCAGACTGATATGCCTACTGCAAGAAGCGATACTAATATGACTACGGCACAACTTGGACGCAGAATGGATCGCGTCGAAGTAGACGTAGGTGAGCTTAAGACTGAGGTGGCTAAAACTACTAGCTCTGTCGAGGGTATGCGCTCTGATATGAATATCCTCTTTACTAAGATGGATCAAGTCATTACTAGCACTAGCCAAGTTGCAGCATCTAAGGATCATATAGCTACTAAATATGTTACTTGGGGTATTGGGTTAGCCTTATCTACTTTGTTAGCGATGGTTAGTATCGGTATTACCGTTACTGGAGCCGCTGGAGGAGTGGGGATATGGGCTATGAACTCTGGAGACGATAAACTCGCTGTTAGGTTTGACGGACAGTATGAGAATGTTATGTCCGGTATTAATGTTATTTCTCAGGACCTAAAAGATAACGTTGATAAGTCTGATCAGTTTGATGATCGTTTAAGACTGCTAGAGCAGCAGGTATCTACGCTAGGCGATAAGTAAAAGTTAGTGTTTTCGTGTATAGCCTATTTTCACTGAGGTGAAAACTTAAGTTTTAGAGAAAACATTTTTATTTATTGCTTGCAAAGATTCGGATAGGTGCTAACGTGTAGTATGCCTAGACCTATTATACTTAGCGATAGACTATTAGACACTTTTATTAATATGGGGTGTGAAGTGCTAGTAGCTGCAAAGAAACAACTGTCTCTTTTCTCGGAGGATTCTAATGCAGAAGTTCTTTACGATATGCAAGCTGAAACCTTCTCTTTTCAGAACACGGAGGGAGAACCTCTGGAGACACCTAAAGTTAAAGCAGTTAGATCTAGAAGAATTGAATGTGATTGAGTTACAGTAAAAACTTTGTATTTTTAGCTTGCAAAGATTCGTATTTGTGCTAAGCTAATAACGGGCATAGTAGAGGCCCAACCATTGTATGAAAAACAACGAGTTATATCAGAGCAAGATACGTGTTCTCTGCGGTAGCGGAGTAGGCGTTATTTACACTAGAACACGCGAACCTTTCCGAGCTATTGAGGCTTTACAGGAATACGCTTTTACTAAGGACCTTCCCTTTAACTTGTGGAATATCCGAGACGGATGGATTACGAGATTACCTTCTGACGATCCAGACAGCACACCAAGTAAGGAAGAGATACTTGATCCATTCTCAGCTATGAAGTGGATCTTAGGCGTTGGGGGTGGGGCTGCAAAGGATAAAGGTATCTTTGTTATGCACGCGCTGCATCCTTGGCTTAATAAGCAGCAGCATCCTGGTATTATTGAGTGCTTGCGTCATTATGTAAGAGATATGTCTGAGCTACCTAGGGTCAGGCTTATTATAGTAAATCCTGAGACAGAGAACTTACCAGAAGAGCTTTCTCACGATATACCTATACAAGACTTTGATCTTCCTAACTCCGATGAGAGGCGGGATATTTTACAGTATGTTATTGAGTCTTCTACGCCGCCTAATGAAGAAGTCCCTAAGATGTTTACAGACTCGGAGTATGATCAGCTTGTAGCTGGGTCTGGGGGTATGACTCAAATGGAATGCGAAGTATCTTACTCTAAGGCTATTGTAGAAAATAAGCCAGAAGAGGGTGATTGGCATAACATCTCTTTTGATTCGTATAACGGAACAGTCTTAAATCAAAAGACTGAGGTGGTTAAACAGTCTGATATACTTGAACTTATGTCACCCGTTGACATTAGCGAGGTTGGAGGTCTTGATCGGATTAAGCAATGGGCTGAGATTGCTAAAGATGCCTTTACCGAAGAAGCTAAGGCTGCGGGGGTAGATACGCCTAAGGGAATTAGTGCTATCGGTCCTCCTGGGACGGGTAAGACTCTTTTCGGAAAAGCAGTGGCTAATATCTTTGGTATGCCTCTTATTAGGTTTGACATATCTAGGGTTTTCGGATCGCTCGTAGGTCAGTCAGAAGGTAATACTAGATCGGCAGTCAATCAGATTAAGGCTATGGCTCCTTGCGTAGTTCTGGTAGATGAGGTGGATAAAGGGCTTGGAGGGGCGCATAATTCGTCAGGAGACTCTGGAGTTTCTAAACGTGTGCTTCAGATCTTATTGACTGAGATGCAAGAGGCTACGGAAGATATATTCTGGATGTTTACAGCTAACAGGCATGAAGGTCTTGATCCCGCACTTTTGCGTAAAGGTAGAATGGACGAAGTGTTCGCAGTGCTACCGCCTAACAGAGAAGAGCGTGAAGCCGTTCTTCGAATTCACCTTAAAAAGCGTAAGTGTGATCCCGAGAACATTAAGGACCTTAACTTCGCTATAGATGCTTCTAAAGGATTCGTGTCCGCTGAGTTGGAAGCCGCTGTATCTGAAGCTAAGAAGCATAGCTTTCATACCAAGGTTAAGATGTCGGGCGCACTTATTGCAGATATGCTAGGGCAGATGAAGCCTATTAGCGTGGCGTTTGCTGATGATTTTAACGGTATGTTAACGTGGGCAGAGCATAATGCTCAGCCTGCATCATCTACCCTAGAAGAAGAAGCGAATCCTAAATCTATTGAGAAGGCTAAGCGTCCTCGTAGGCGCAGCGTAGCTACTAAATAATTTGCACACCGTGCAATACTAATAATTATGCCAGTAATAAAAACAAGAACGGGTAACGTTAATCTAAGAACTTCTTCTGGTAAGTGTTATTTATTTCATAGCCCTACTGACGGTGGCAGAGAAGTATTTATAGACTCTGCTAGTCCTGAGGCTGGAATAAAGAAGCTGGGTAAACCTTCTTACTTTGCAGCTATAAAAGGACGTAAGCCTGATATTAGCGGTAGGTTTATTGAGCAGAAGTTTTACGTTAGGCAAGGTGAAGTATTAAAGTTATTTATTACAGTAAACCCCGGCTTAGGTAAGATGGAGTTATCTGGGTCTGTTTTCCTTAGGGTTAGGAAGAGTGCAGCGTGCCGTCGCCTACACATAGACCTTACTAATAATTATGACGCATCTTTTAGAGACGCTACTATAGAAGGCACGTTTGATATAATTAGTGTTGAAGACGCTGTTAAGCTTGGATGTAAAGTCCCTAAAGCATTCTTTGCCTTAGCGTCCTCTACAATGAGACGAAAGTTGCTTACTAAAGACGATATATTACTTCAAGAAGAGTCTCCTCCTCCGCTGATTGTGGAGAAGACTTTAGAGGATAAGAAAGTAGTCGTTAGTAAACGTAGACGATCAATAGAACTTTAAATGTTTAAAAATTGCTTGCAAATATTCTATTCTGCGCTAAGCTTAATAAGTTAGACAGAACACTAACACAGTTAAATAAATGAGTCACACAACTGAGATTAAAAGTGTCCCACTAAGGGATGAGGCTGCTATAAGGCAAGCCGTTCGGGAGTTGGAGAATGCTGGGGTAGACTTGGAGTTCCTAGAGAATGTAGTTCCTCGTATGTATTACCGCAATCAATCTGGTGCTTGCGATTATGTCATTAAGCTTCGACAAAGCCGATATGACGTAGGTCTTAAGAAACAGGATGACGGTAGTTACTCCGCAGTCTTTGATGCTTGGGATGGAGACATTCGCTCGCAGATAGGAGCTAAGTATAGGGTAGCTAATACTGATCACAAGGCAGAGAACATTGGCAAGTTCCTCCAGCAGTATTCTAAGCACGCAGCGATGAATGCAGCAGTAAATTCCGGCTATCAGGTTCTTGGAGAATCCTTAGACGAAGGGACCGGAGAGATTCATCTAGAGTTGGCAGTAGCTTAATACTAATTGATAGAAAGGTCTGTTTTATGAGCGGCAAAAGAATTATAGTTAAGATTGATTGTATCGGTAATCCTGTAGTGGAGGCCGAGGGTTTTATTGGGGATTCGTGCGTATCGGCTACTAAGCCTATCGAAGAAGCCTTGTCTGGTGGAGCAGCTAACGTTGTTCACGAGAAGCCTGAGATGCATCAGCCTAACACTGACGAACTCTCTGACACAGAGAATATGTATATTTAAGAAGCAGTGCAGGGGCGGTTATCACAATTTCATAAGTGCCGTGCTTCTCGGCGTGATAATCCGTCCCTGCTACCTTTACACTACTTACACACTACACTAAAATGGCGAAACAACTTATTACGGTAGGGCCTGACGGCTCTCTATTCGGATTAGACCATAAGAGCAAGGGCTTAAATTTGAGGTCGCTTGGAAGAGGAGAAACTAAGCGTGCTACTCTTGTAGAGTTTGATGAAGAATTACAGATGTGGTATATCCGATGGGAGGGGCAACGGTCTAACGAAGTTTGGACCTATAATACTGTATGGGACCCTCAGGGATTAATTCGTGGCGAGCTATGCAAGCACCCACCTTTTTCTGCGGTTAAAGCTTATACGGGAGCAGACAATAAACCCGATAACATACCGCTCTGGGAGAATTACGAAGATGCGGTTGCCGCTGAGGTTGAAGTTATACAAAAGATGCAAACCTTAGGTTATCGCTCATAAAACTTTTAGTGTGAGGTGTTCAAACAGACCTGCCCACCGAGGAGATTGTGAATCCAAGGTGGGCAGGCAGAACACGAGTCACACAGCAATACAACTGAATAGCATGATATTCGCACACTGTGCAAAGCCTGTCAAATATTAATGGCTAAGAATGAATACCGTGATTGGAAATTCGTATGGGAAGTTCATCGCACTATACTTAGGGTCTGGTTCCGAGACTGCACATCGCTTGAAAGGCTTGCACTACTATTTGTATTTGATCGAACTCTGGGCTGGGGAAAGCGCGAAGAGAGGATTAGTCGCCGTCAATGCGTGGAGGGTATATGGGATGATAAGGGCCAATGCATCGCTTCGCCTTTTGCGTCTAATGTTAGGAGAGCAGGTGACATACTTAATTCGCTTGTTGATAAAGGTTACCTCCTATGTAGGGATTCTAGGTTATGCACTGACCGCTCTAAAGTATATGAGCTTAATCGTATGAAGATGCCTAAAAGATTACGAGAAGAGGGGGACGAAAGTGTATCTATCGACGGGGACGAAAGTGTATCTATCGAGGGGGACGAAACCGGCCCTGTCATAAGGAAGAGCAGCAAAAGGGAAGAGAGACAAAATAGTAATAGCGTGGACGCTAAAGCGTCCGAGGTGGAAGTTGATGCCTCTTCTCGTTACAAGACTAGGATTGAAGAAGTTCGTAAGAGATCTAAGTCTAAGCGTAAAGCTGCGGCAGAGAAAGGTGTTAGGGTTCGTGGAGATTCTGGGTTTGTTCCCACGAACGGCGCATTCGTTATACTTTGGAAGGGGTTGTTTATTGAGCATTTTCCTAAAGAGGCTCCCGCGCCCTTATCGTCATGTGTTAGATCTATTATGGTCCGTTACGCAAAGGCTTGGACTAAGAATAGAGATGAAGGAGAGTTTATGTCTTACCTTGAGTTCTTATTTCAGAATTGGCTTCTTATAAGATCTACATCGTTAGGGTGGATGAATGATGCTCCTCGTTTTCCGGTGGCAGAGATGATAGTTAGTGTAAAGCTAAGAAGGATCTTTGAGGTCGCTTACGCTAACGAAGAGCGGTGGGATAGGCTTGCTAAGATGAATGAGCTTGAGCGGCGTGCTGAAGAGCTTCGTGAGAAGGGCATGGACCCAGAGAAGGCGAAGCAGATAGTGGCTGAGGAGTTTGGTTATGCCGATAAGCTTAAAGAGCTTAGGCTTGAAAGAGAGAAGATTAAAGTCTTGCGAGATCAAATGCGTAAGGAAGGAAGAATTGCACAGCGTGCAAAACCTAAGTCTAAGTTAAAGTCAGGAGGCGGCACGTTTGATGATTGGATTGATGAGTAATATTGACATTGAAGAAGGAGAGCATCATAAGATTCCATCAGAGGATATCTTACGTGCTATGAGTTATGCCGGTGTTCCTATGAGTTACCAAGACCCTGATCTCTCTATTATGGAGCAGGGTAAGGTAGGGACTAGGCTTGGTCTGTGGCTACGAACAGGAGGGGCTAAAGGTCTGAGCAAGAGGGGCAGGGTTTTAGAGGTAGTAGGAACTGAGTCAATAATATGTGATGCTTTTTATATGTTTGTGAGAGCTTTGGTTATTAGGAGGGTTCCTGTCTTCGCTTTAGATTGCGATACCCTATGGTCTATTATTGAGGCTGGGTCTCCTATGCAAGATGATCGTTTAGACGGCAGGGGAGTTCTTGCTATTGATGGTTTAATTACAGAGGATAGGCTCCCTTTTTCAGCAGACCAGATGGCTAGGATTGAGTGGTTTCTTCTAAGGTGGCTATCGTCTGGAAAGTCGTTAATTATGCTTAATGATGTCCCTTTTATTACAGAAGAAAGCACCCCGCAAAGTAACCCATTCTCTAATAGATTTATTAACCGCCTTAAGCAGCGTCAGATCTCAATTACATAAATATGTCAGCAGCAACTAATTTCCTAAGATCAATTATTGATTCTGGTCAGGTAGCCCTTTTACGAAGAGCAACACCTGAGCTTTTTACTGAAGAAGAAACTCCTGCCTACGAGTGGATGGTGTCTTATGTAAATAGATACCGAGAGGTTCCATCTATTGATATTGCTACACAGGAGGGTTTTACTTTCCCTAGTAATCGCAGACAGGCTAGCCCAGAATATTATTATGATACGCTTAGGGCTAGGTATGGTTATACCGAGGTTAACGAGCGTAATCCGAAGTTCGTAGAGGCTATGCGTAATCAAGATACGCAGGGTATGCTCAATGTCCTTAGAGAGATGACTCAGGCAGCAGCGTCTGCTATAGAGTCGCAGCGTTATTCTACTCTAGGCGATGAGATGGATGCTGTAGTTAGCGATTATAGAGAGGCTAAGCGTAATCCAGGACTTAGAGGAGTGCCTACTGGCTGGGAGACTGCTGATGCTGCTACTAACGGTCTTATGGGAGGCGACTTAGTGGTTATAGTTGGTAGGCCGTCGCTAGGTAAGTCTTGGATGATGATGGAGATGGCTAGGAATGCTAACGAGGCTGGACACTCTGTTGCCTTTACATCTATGGAGATGAGCCTTATGCAGATTGCTAGGAGGTGGCTTGGTAGGACTACAGGCATTAATCCTAACATGATAAGGGCCGGAGAGATTGGCACTTACGCAGAAGAGGAAATGCTCCGAGAGGTTGAGCGTCTTAAGAGTATGCCTAATCCTGTTCATTGCCTTGCAGGGGATATGAGAAAAAACGTAGCTGGGGTTGAAGGTATGATCTTAGAGTTTTCCCCTGATATAGTCTTTGTAGATGCAGCTTATTTACTTTCTCCGGCAGGGGCGAAGAAGGGGTATATAAGCAGATGGGAATCTATTTCTGAGGTGGTGCGCGAGCTTAAGGAGTTATCGTTACGTTACAATGTTCCCGTTGTTATATCTGTGCAGTTTAATAGGAACCAGAGAAACAGTAGCACGAAGGAGTTTGATCTTGGAGATATTTCTGGGTCTGATTCTATTCCTCAGGACGCATCAATAGTTTGGGGTATAAGAAAAGGTCAGCAGCCTTTTGCAGAGCAGCAGAGGATTCTTGAGTTTATGAAGAACCGTGAAGGAGAGACACCACGCTTTGCTACTAATTTTAGCTTTTATCCAGTTAGATTTAATGAAGTTCCTTTGCTTGATGAAGAGGAAGGAGAGGTAGAAGACCTAGTAGATTGGATGGAGTGATATGAAAGAGGCGAATACAGAGAATCTTAATATACGTGAAGGTAAAAACCCTACCATTATCGTTATAACGGATGCTATATCTGAGACCTTATGGGATGCCAGCAGAGTTATGAGCGTCCCTGCGGCTAAGTTTTTTATTACTCAAGCTAATAAGTGTGGGTTTAGCCAAGACGATTTTGTATTTATTAATCCGTCTCCACCAATCCCAGCAGAGGACGCAGACTCTGCCTCCCGTTTAGGTAAGTTTATAGCTGAGTATCGTGAGGAGTTTGTCGAGGCTTTGGGTAGGTATTTGCCTAATGCTAGGCTTATTATACCGCAGGGAAATCTCGCGCTTAGGCAGCTTTCTGGTAGACCTTCTGCTATTACTAAATCTCGTGGAACATTTAAGACCTATTCATCAACAGGAACTATACCTGTCTTGCCTACGCTTAGTCCTATGAACGTATTAGCTCGACCTGAGGTTAACGACATCTATGTTTCGGATTTTCAACAGGTGAGATCTTTAAAGGATCATAGCTGGAATGTTGATACTTTTCTTAAGGGTGGCTTAGATGATGGATATGATTGGTGTCTTGATTTAAGTGACTTGCTTGAGAACCGCCCAAAGGCTATGGCGGTTGATCTGGAGACTGTAGGGCTGAGGGCGTTAGAGCCTTCTTACCGTGTCCTTTGCGTTAGTCTTACTTCAGAAATAGGTAGTGCTTATGTTGTTCCTTTGGATATTGATTATTGGAATGATGCTACGCTTTTTAGTAATGAGTCTGCTGAGATGCCTAGGCTTAATACTCGTCTTAGAAGTAAGCTTATTGCGGATCTAAAAGAACTTATCGAAGACCCTGACATAGCTATTACAGGTCATAACTTTAAATTTGATGTGCATGGATTAGCTACCTTAGGCATTAATGTGCAGGACAATTGGTATTGTGATTCTATGCAGCTTGCTTTCGTGTGTGACGATAATATGCTGACTAAGACCCTTGACGATTGCACCCGCCGCTGGGTTCCTGAGATGGCTGGTTATGCCGATGATTTTAATGCTCGTGTAGACAAGTCGAAGATGCACACTGTTGAGCATGAGGACATGAGATCATATGCTGGAGGAGATACAGACGCGACATATAGATTAACTAAGGTGTTACTTAAAGAAGCGAAAGAGGATAGGAGAAATTGGGATGCTTACACTAAGGTTCAAATGCCATCACTTCGCACGTTCGTTAAGATGGAGCGTCAAGGAATTAAGATTGATGTCGAGGCTCTTACTTCCCTTGGAGAAGACATAAAGGCTAGGGAGCAAGAGCTTTATCATCGACTGCTTCAAAATACACCTAGTCCGGTGCTTAGGCGGCACGAAAGTAATTGGAATTTTGGCTCACCTAATTTTGTTAGGGATATACTGTTTGGGGCTGGAGGTATTAAAGACGATAGCGGTAAGAGCTTGAAGCCTACAGAGTTTACTAAGAGCACCCGTAAGCTTAAAGGGGATGATAGGTTACCTTCTACTTCTAAGGACCATTTAATTAATTTTCAGCATATTGATTATGTTAGAGATTACATGGAATACGCTACCCTTAAGAAGATGAGCGGAACTTATGTAGGCTCTGACGAATCTGTAGTTGTAGAGCCTCTTAAGCGTCTTAAAAGTGGCGGCTATACCGCCAAGGTCCAAGAGGCGGTAGAGAATGCTTTAGGTTCTGACTTAGGTAAGTCAAAGGCTGTTAGGAGGCGGCGCAGCGGCGTTAAAAAGGATTCGGGGTCTGTGGATATTCCTTTTGGCAAGCAGCGTCTTAGAGTGGACGAGAGCGGCAATGTGAGCAAGGTGATCTATGAGCCTCCTACTGGATTTTGGCAATACTTACAGAACAGAGAAGAATGCCCTAAAATACACCCGTCCTTTTATCTACACCGAACTGTTACTGGACGAACTGCGTCTAGCGACCCAAACGCTCAAAATATACCTAAGCGGGGAGCCTTGGCTAAGTCTTTTAGGAAGATCTTCGTCCCTACAGAAGGCTATTCTTTTATTGAGTCTGATCTGAGTCAGGCTGAGATTAGGGTTGCTGCTTGGATGGCTAATGAACGTAAGATGATAGACATCTATAAGGCAGATGGAGATATCCATTCAGCTACGGCAGCTACCGTTATGGGGGTTAGTTTCGATAAGTTTATGAAGGGTAAGGCTATGAAAGATACCCTGCTTATTGATTGCGTATCGGATTGGGCAGGTGCTTCTCAGAAACTTAGGGAGATGAACAAATCTGAGAGGGATAAATATACGGTGTCAGATTTTTGCGATTTTAAAAGATTTCAAGCTAAGGCGGTTAATTTCGGCTTTCTCTATGGTATGGGCTGGGCTGGGTTCCGAAGATATGCTCGTATTGATTATGGCATTGATATGACAGAACAGGAGGCTGTTGATATACGTAATGCTTACTTCGCTGAGTATCCAAGGCTGCAACAATGGCATAGAGCTATGAGTGAGTTCGTGCAGAAAAATACTTATGTTAGAGCCTTACACGGTGCGCTGAGAAGATTACCAAATGTAGAATCTATTGATGAGAATATTGCAGGTGGTTCTGTTCGTCAGGCTATTAATAGTCCGGTGCAGCGGTTTGCTTCTGACCTTGGCCTTATAGCTATGACTAGGTTAGCTAGGGATGTTGATTTGAATTTGATTAGACCTGTTATGTTTATTCACGATGCGGTTATTGTAGAGGCTAGGAACGATATCTTAGAGGATGCAGCCTCTGCTCTTCGCTTTTACATGGAGACTCCACCACTTAAAAACTGGTTCGGCTTGAACGTCCCTTTGCCTATTAAGGCAGACGTTTCTGTTGGTTCTAATTTGGCTGAGATGGAAGAACGTCCTGACATTGAGGCTATAAAACCTTCGTGGTATCAGTCTGGAGAAAAACCACCTGAGAATAACAATACGCTAGGTAAGGCGTGGGCTAAGAAACGGCAACGAGGTATTGTTCTTACAGATTAGTTTGCACTTCGTGCAAATCTTTCCGAAAAATTGCTTGCAAACATTCTGTTTCTGTGCTATACTAAATCTATGAAAGAAAAAGCAACTAGGCGCAGACGCGCAGTCTTATCTACAGAAGAGCCTACTAAGGATGAATCTCCTACAGGGGTTACTGGTAATATGAAGGAGTTAGCTGTTGAGCTATACGTAGCTAACAAAAGAGCAAACGAGGCAGCTAATAAAGCTAAAAAGGTCCGTGCTGAGCTTCTTAAGCAGATGAGAGAGTCTGGAGTTGAGGACTTTGAGGTTAAGGCTAGAATTAATGATAAGGACATTATCCTTGATTCTGAGATTAAACCCGGAAGGTCTACTACGGTTATTGACCCAGCTAAGTTCCGTAGCAAGGTAGATGATTCTATCTTTATTGCTTGCGCTAGTATCGGAGTTACTAAGGCTAAGGCATTATGCCCTACTGACGTTATCGCTGAGATTAGCACAGCTAAGGTCGGAGACCCTAACGTAGTTGTAGGTCCTCGTAAGTGATTGATGGAAGAGGTTAAAAAATTCCTTAAGAGTAAAAACAGGAAGAAGGTCCCTTCTCCTTTGTGCGGCGACCTTACTGTTAGGATTACAAAAGTAACTCTAGAAGGCTTTACCTTTGTATGTAGATCTCAAGGCTACAATACTCTTAAGTTTGAGGAGTTGGAGCAGATACACATAGATAGAATGTATGGGCGGGTATGAAAGAAGAGCCTCTTAGAGAGTTGCTGAGCGAGATAGATGTCGAGGTTATTCATAAGAATGGCAGAGGGTGGCTAGTAAGCCAGTGTCCCTTTGCCCCTTATCTCCATGAGTTTGGAACTGACCGTAACCCTTCGTTTTTCGTTAAAGTAAACCCTTCTGGGTATTCTGGGTTTAATTGTTTTACTTGCCATCAGAGAGGTAATCTAACAGGTCTACTTACTAAGCTTGGTAACTACCGCGAGGAAGACTATAATAGTCTAATCATTCGCGCTATGACGGAAGAGACTCCTGAGAATTTTGAGGAGTGGGATAAAATTAGAGAGGAAGAGAGAGTGCTTGAGGAGGTTGAGCCTTTAGATCCGGGTATGGCTCAACTTCACTTGTCTATGTATCCTTTAGCTTATGAGCATTTTGAATCTAGGAGATACTTAGTAGAGAGGGATATACAAGAACAAGCTGCGCGTCTTCTGGACTTGAGGTTTGATCCTGAGCAAAGAAGAGTTTTATTTCCTGTATATGGTTTTGACCGAGACTTGTATGGCTTTACAGGAAGGACAGTGTTACCTGATATTCAATGGCCTAGATCTATGGATAAGCGTAGCCGATATTCTAAAGTAAAAGATTATGCGGGTCTTAAGAAAGACAGACTTATACTTGGAGAGCATCTCGTGAGAGAAGATACTGATATACCCTTTTTAGTGGTAGAAGGCTTATTTGCCCTTGCCTCTATGGTTGATCTGGGGGTTCGTGAGTTCTGTGATCCAGTAGCTACGATGGGTTCTTACTTGTCTGATTCTCAGAGAGATATTATAGCGTCTTATGGTAAGCCCGTGTTTATGCTGTATGACAAGGATGCTGCGGGTGACTTAGGGTTGTTTGGTAAAGATAATGACTCTAGCTCTCTTGGGGCTATAGATAAATTAAGGGAGGAAGTTCCTACTGCTAGATGCCTATACCCTAAAGGTTTTACAGATCCAGATGAGCTTCATTATGACCATATTAAGTGGATGGTTACTAAGGGTAAATGTCAGTGGTATTAAAAATTTACTTGCGTATAATCATTCGCTGTATTAAGTTTCTAACGGCCCCGAAGGTGGGGTAACTAAATAAAAAAGATGGCAACATCAACTACAAGAAAAAGAAGGGCTTCTGCTGATGATAGCGAAGCAAAATCTGCTCCAAAAGGGCGTGTCGCAAAGATGATGGAAGAGGAGGCTAAGCGTCAAGATGCTAAGCGTTCCTCAGGCTTTATGCCTTTCCGCTTCTGGCTTACATCACCTGACTCTAAGAAGTTTAAAGAAGGCGATGATGAAGCTGAGATTATTATCTTAGATGAATCTATTGATAGTGGATTTGTCCGTTACGAGCATAATCTACAACTACCAGATCCTAATACAGGTAAGTCTACTTGGGGTAATATACGTCCTAGTCTTAAAGACTCTGACTTACCTTGTCCTATTAGTGCTAAGTATGGAGATCCATCACTTATGCTGTTTCTTACTGTGCTTGTGCTTAAGCCTTATACTACGAAGAGTGGCGAAGTCATTGAACAGTCTCGTAAGCTACTCCCTCTTACTAGAGGCCAGTATCCAGCTTTCGCTAAGCTTGAAGAGATAGCTATGAAGAAGCATGGAACTATGCGCGGTATGCTTCTATTTATGAAGCGTGAGCCGGGTGGAAAGACGTTTAGGACCGGAGTTCCTACTCTGCTTGATGACGGGACTATGTTTGATATGCTTAGTGAAGAAGACTTGATTGAAGATTTCGGTCACGAGGCTATGAAGAATCGAGATGGGAAAGTTTACAAACAAGAAAACGAAGACTTACAGCCATTTAATTATCGTGAGGTGTTCCCTCCCGTAGATCCAGAAGAGATTTATAAGGAGTTCGGGCATCCTGATGATCCAGCCGGATCACGCGCTGAATCTATCGTAGATAGTGGTGATGATCTTGATATGTCAGCACCTGCGGGGTCTAAGCGTAGAAGTCGGCGTAAAACTTCTGATGTAGAAGAGGAGAAGCCAAGCTCTACTCGTAGACGGCGTAGACCTGTTTCTGATGCAGAAGAAGCTGACGAGGTTAGCGAGGGTGATACGGAGGAGGTTGCTTCTGATGATGCTCCCGATGATGTTATCTGGGAGTAAGGTCTGATTCGCACTGTGTGCAAATTATATTAGGGGGTGGTTGTTATGGCTAGGTTAGATTCTATGTTATGGTTTAGGCCGGAGGAAGTTCCGGCTGGGAGATTAGACGTAGCATTGAGTAGACTTACTATACAACCGCCTCCTGATTATATGACTGAGGCGGCTAATGACCCTATCTATAATTGGAAAGAGAAGGATGGAGAGATAGGAGTTCCGATAAACTTTGGGCTTGATAGGTTTAGCGAATTAAAGTTTGACGATAACTTGTCTCTAGGCGAGCACAAGATTCCCGTTCGTAAACGACCTGATCCTAAGCATCCTAAGGCTCAACCCGGTCAGGAAAAATTCTTTAATGACGTTATTAAAGCATTAGAAGACAATTACACTGTATTAGCGTGCGCCCCTACTGGATCTGGAAAGACAGTTACCGCTCTTAACGCTATAGGCGAGTTCTCTAGGCCAGCACTTATTATTGTGCCTTCTAATGTTTTGGCTGATCAGTGGCAAGACGAAGCTGTTAATCACTTAGGGTTAGATAGGTCTGAGATTGGATCTGTAGGAGCGGGTAAGGAAGATTGGAAGGGGAAGTATTTAGTTACTGTAGTTTTACATAATTTATTTCTTAAGGAATACTCTGAAGAGTTTTACAGGTATTTTGGTTTTGTCTGCTGGGATGAGTGTCATAGGCTTGGGGCCGCTGAGTTTTCTAAGACAATGCCGCTGTTTCACGCTAGCTATAAGCTTGCAGTATCGGCTACCCCTAAGAGGAAAGACGGGTGCGATGATTTAGTGTTTAATTATTTTGGTCCTGTTAGAGTAAATTCTAAACAAGAAGGACTTGGTATTACCTGTTATAATGTTAGTTATCCTCATTATGGGGTTAGATGGATTGATAAGTGCAGAAGCGATGTTAAAGGTATGCAATACTTGGCTCGCCTAGAAGATAGGAACGCTATGCTGGTTAAGCTTGGAGTTAGATTTTATGATGAGGGTAGAAACGGGCTGTTCCTTACTAGGTTTAACGAGCACGTTCATCGGTTATCACGATTGTTAGCAGCAGAAGGAATACCTTGGGAAGATATTGGTCAGTTCTGTGGGGTTCGTGTAGACGAGGAAGGTAATGAAACTAAGAATAAACAGAGTTACTTAAAGACTGTCAAAGAATCGTGTCCGATTATTGTTGCAACTTATGCTATGATGAAGGAAGGTGTTGATATACCACGTATAGATGCTGGCGTAGAAGCACTTCCAATAGCTGACGGTATTCAAGCTATAGGTAGGGCACGAAGGCCACACCCAGATAAACCTGATCCTATATGGTTCTCTATTACAGATACAGGCATTAATAAGTTTCAAGGTTATGCTAGGGCTAGACTTAGGGGGTATGAGAATGATGGCAACATTACTTTAAAGAAGATAAAATATAGTTCAATATGAGTGCAAGTAACAAACAGGCGGGTCCCGGTAGGCCAAGAAAATACGCTACACAAGAAGAAGCTGATGAGGCTCGTAGGAAGCGTAATAAGGAATATCAGAAGAAATATCTTAAAGTTAGGCGAGAGCGTTACGAGAAAGATGCAGAGTATCGGCGCAAGTGTATTAAGCGTTCTCGTAAATCTTACAGAGATTCTACAGGTAGCTTTGAAGCTAAAGGATTTGGGGGTCACGCAGGTAACGCTGCGGCCTTTACGGTTACTAGGAAGATGAAGATAGGTAGCTCTACTAGATCTAAGAAGGTTCTTACTATAGACAAGATGGCAGAGGTTATAGGTATTGTTCCTAAAGTATTGTCTGGTTGGATTGAGTCTAACAAATTTCCAAGACCTACACGTTCTACTGTAGAAGGCCAGAGAGTTTTTACTGTTAAGGAGGCTGATGGATTAGCTAGAGTTCTTAGGGATGGTCTTGCAGGACGTTCGGCTTTTAGGGCAACCGATAATTTGGTTATCATAGAATTACATGAGAAGATGACCGAGCTTAATAAATAATGACAACAGCAAAGAGATCAAGAAGGTCTGTCAAGCATGGAGAAGCTACAACGGGGACAAGTCCTGTTAGCTTTGAAGTGACGGGCAAAGAGACTGAGGGCGAATTAGGATCAGTAGAAGTCGGAGGTGGGCTTACTAAGAAAGTAAGCGAGTTCGATTTTGTGAAAGTTCACGTTAATGTTGTAGTTCCGTGCGGTGTAACCGACAAGGATTATGACGAGGCTAAGGAAAGAGCTTCCGCTCTGGTGGAGAAATACTTAGACGAAGAATACGATAAAGCTATGGAAGGAGCGGAAAATTGATTCGCACACCGTGCAAAGAACACAGTTACATTTATGGCAACTACAGTAAGAAAGAGAAGAGCAACAACAATACGGGCATCAGGTTTACCAGAGGATGCGTTAGAAGCTATACATAGGGCAGAGAAGAGATCTGGCAAGGGTGCTGTTCTTAGAGGAGATCAATTACCTAGGTGTAATCATATACCTACAGGATCGTTTATACTTGATTTAGCGTTATTAGGAGGATTTCCTCAGTCGTTTCCTACTATGGCTTACGGCAAAGAATCTACGGGAAAATCAACCCTTCTTCTTAAAGGCTTGGCACAATACCAGAAAAAGAATCCAGACCGAATAGTAGGTTTGATAGACTCTGAGGGTCTTTATGATCCAGATTGGGGTGCTAAGCTTGGGGTTGATACTACTAGGATGCTAGTTACTCAGCCTGAGACAGGAGAGGAGGCCGTAGACTTCTTTGAGGATTGGCTTCAGATACCCTCTATGGGTGTCGTTCTTATTGATTCAATTCCCGGGTGTATTCCTATGCAGATTTTACAGAAGTCAGCAGAGGACGATACAATGGCTCAGCTTCCAAGGCTTATGGGTAAGCTATGCCAGAAATGGATAGGCACAGGTAACGCTGAAAAGCGTAAAGGTCATTTCGTTACACCTTGGATGGTTAATCAATATCGTATGAAGGTAGGATTCGTATTAGGGTCTCCTTACACGTTACCCGGAGGTAGGCAGATTAATCACATACCTACTACCAAGATTAAGCTTGCATTAGCTAAGACAGTTATGGGTAAGGATAGCATGGGTATTGATGTTCCTGAGTATGACGAGCAGTTATTTAAGCTTGAGAAAACTAAGCATGGCGCATCTATTAAAGAAGGTGCATGGCAGCTTATACTAAACCCCGATAATGAGGCGGGGTTAGAGCAAGGGGCTTATGATAATGTTCATCAGATTATGACTTACGGTAAGAAGATGGGCTTTATTACAGGAGGCGGCTCTTCTTGGAAATGCCTTACTAAAGAGACTAATAGCACAAAGTTTGGTAGGCTCTCTGAAATATCAGAGTTTCTTCAAGAGCATGAAGAAGAGCGTGATACTCTGGCTAGATCTATTATTTCGCATCAGAGAGAAATGAAAGGTCTTAATGCGTTACCGCCTGACGGGTATCTTACTTCTCATATAGGCAGGTTAGTTAAGCTGAAAGAGGTATCGTAGTCATTAAAGCTTAATTAGATGGCTGAGATTGACATTCCTCTTGAAGATATTGTTACTCTGGTTGAGCACGATAAAGGTAGGCTTTGCGCTGTAAAGCACTGTAGAAACCCGCATCTTAAGCACCGTAAGCTTTGCTCTAAATGCAAGCAGCGTGTTTGGAGAGTTAGGAATCCTGGACGTAACTCTTATCATCAGGTTAAGTCCCGCGCTTCTAGGAAAAATATATCGTTTAGTCTTACCTACGATGAATTTATGGCTATAGCTGAAGCTAGTGGATACCTTGATGCAAAGGGTCGTGGAGCCGAGCAGTTACATATAGATAGAATTAACGCTAGGTTAGGTTATTCGGTAGAAAACGTAAGAGTTATTACTGCCTCCGAAAACTCTAGAAAAGGGTGTTACGAGAAAAAAATTCAGTTAGGTGATGGCCGTTGGGTTATGCTGCATGAAATAGGCATAGGTCTCCCTTCTAGTGAAAGCCCAGAGGAGGATGATTGGATAGATCAGTCAACTTTATCTGATATTGATTGGGGGTCTGATACAGATTCTAACTGCCCGTTTTAATTGTATGAAGACACCTAAGCGTAAAAGGTTTCAATCTAATTCTCATGCTAGATCCCCTAAGCAAGAGAGTGAGATTGCCGATAGGGTAGGCGGTAGAGTTACACGAGGCTCAGGATCTGGTAATGAGAAAGGCGATGTTCGCGTAGAAAAGGTTGTCCGTATTGAGGCTAAGACCACTAAGAATAAATCTTTCTCGGTTACTCAAGAGATAGTAAATAAGATTGAGGGAGCAGCCTTGCCTAATGGTGAGGTCCCTGCTATCGTAGTTGAGTTTATTGATGATCAAGGACGTAGATTACACGAACTTGCTGTAGTCCCTACTTATGTCTTAGACGCACTTACTGATGGCTTTAATTAACAAGCTTGAGTCTAGGCTTAATGGAGATACGCCTAAACCTTCTATAGAATCCCCGCCTATTCCGACACCAGTTAGGTCTGAGGATGAGCATGGCGATAACTATTTTATCGGGAAGGTTTTACAGGCTGACTCATCTCCTGATGTAATGCGCGGAGGCTCTGACTATATTCACCTGTCTTCTCTGATAGGTATGTGTGAGCGCAGAGAAATTCTTAAAGGGATAACCGGAGAAGCTACTAGACAGGTTATGTCTGCGATGAGGATTATATGGGCTTTGGGTCGTGCCGCTGAACATCATGTTAGAACTTCTTTTATATCAAACGTTGGACATAAGAATGTTTTAGCTAAATGGGTATGCCGTTGTGGTGATTTGGAGGTTGAAGGAGAATTTACTGGTGAAGTTTGCCAAAAGTGTGGGTATCCTGCTGATAGGTTTAGAGAAATACCTGTATGGGATTACGATTACATGATCGTAGGAAACCCAGATCTTATTTATATAAGACCAGATACTAAGAAGAAGCGTGTAGTTGAGATTAAATCTATAGCCGCAAAAGAGTTTGATACTTTAGATAGGCCAAAACCGGATCATATTATTCAAGCTGCAAGTTATCAGAGAATGGCATCTTCGGTGTATGATACTGATGATGAAGTTTCTGTGGTTTATGTAGCTAAAGATTTTAGAGCTAGACCGTATAAGGAGTTTCACGTTAAGCCCGATAAGATGATTCTTGATACTCTTGATAATATGTGGGGTAAGGCTGAGCGTGTGAGGGATTGGAGGGCTGCTGCTAAAGGCTCTAAAAACTTACCACGGCTCCCTTTACGTTTAGATTCGTGTAATACCCCAATAACTTCAACTGCGAAGAACTGTGATCAGTGTGTAGCTTGTTTCGCTAGAGAGTGATGCCATTAGGAGGCCCAAAAACTAGGAATACAAATCAGTGGACTGAGGCGCGGTTTCGTAGCTTCATTACGTCTGCTATCCGTAATGCTTCAACTAGATGGGGTCCTAAGTATTTATGCATTAAGAGAGCTTTTGTTAGCAGAGGCCCTAACCCTAAAACGGGTAGAATGTGTAAACTTCATAAGTGTTCTATGTGCGATGATTTGTTCCCTCAGAGCGAGATGAGAGCAGATCATATTAAGCCAGTGGTAGATCCTAATACAGGTTTTGTTGATTGGGATACTTACATTGAAAGGATGTTTGTAGAGGTTGAAGGTTTCCAAGCTCTCTGCAAGAACTGTCACGACAGAAAGAGTAAAGCAGAGAGGCTCCAACGCAAAGGAGTAACGCTGGCTAAGGCTAAAAGAACAAGAAGATGATTTGCAATTCGTGCAAATTGTTTGACTGTAAGTAAAAAAGTGCTTGCAAACATTCCCGCGCTGTGCTATAGTCTTTCTCGTGAATGCTGGGTGTTCCGGCTACCACTTAATAAACACTACCAACAATACAATATGGCAAAAAAGAAACAGATTATTCCCGATGGGACTAAGGTTAAGTTCATTAAATACGCAGAGGGTATGCCCGAAGGCGATTTAGAAGCGGGGGCTATGCTTACTGTTACAGGCTACGACCCAGAGGAAGACCTTTATAATGTAGAGGGTAAGGATGGGATTGAAGACTCTTTAGATTCTGAAGAGTTTGAGGTTCTAAAGGAAAAGCCAAAAGCTGAAGAGAAGTCGGCAGAAGACTTAGAGTCCGAAGCAGAAGTTTTAGAGGATGAGGCAAAAGTCTTAGAGGAGGAAGCAGATGAGTTGCTGGAAAGCGTTGTTCCTAAGTTTAAGAAGACCGCATCCATTACTGCTGCTTTGAAGGAGCACAAAGGAGATGCCCTTGATGCAGCTTATGATTACGCTGAGCGTAAGGAGAAGACGGTCTGGGTGTTAGGAGGTATCTTGGCCTTTATTAAGCGTAATAATCTTCACTCTGAAGTTGTAGAAGAGAATGACGAAGGCATTGAGGTTCCTGTTTACGGATCAGACCTTACGGGGTTTAATCAGTATGTTAAGGACGAGCTAGGTTTAGCCCCTAGGACTGCTGATTACTACGTTAATATCTACGAGTGCTTCTCGCAGATTACTACTGAGTCTGCTATTGCTAAGGTAGGGTGGACTAAGCTAAGAGAGCTTATCCCCCTTAAAGAGCATCTTACTAAGGATAACGTAGGTGATTGGCTTAAGAAGGCTAAGGATCATACTGCGGTCGAGCTTCACGATTATGTTACCGAGGAGTTGGTCAGCAATGATACTGAAGGGTCGGTGCATGGCTCTCGTCAGACTGCTAAGGTGGAGACTTTCCATCTAGCTGCTCCTGAGGATATGGCTACTAATTGGCGCAAGGCGTTTGATACTGCTAGGGAGGTTATCGGTGCTGAGGCTACCGAGTCTGCCTGTATGGATCATATAATTACGGAGTGGATTGCAGTTCACAACGCTCCAGAGGAAGGGTAGTTAATTTAAGCTGGACAAGAACCCAGCCCCTGCTGTCTTATACAAACGGGGCTGGGTTTTATAATTATGAGCGACTTTATAGATGCTGATGATCCAAATACCGTAGTAGTATATACTGACGGGTCTTGTTACCCTAATCCTTCGGGACAAGGAGGGTGGGCGTTTTACGTTACATACTTAGGTAAGCAAGCCGTTCGTTACGGTAGTTTTGATGATGCTACTAATAACATGATGGAGTTGTTAGCTATCGTTAGGTCGCTTGAGTTTATTCCTTCCGGACCCTCGTATACTAATCCCCTGCTTATCTTTACTGATTCTAAATACGCTTTAAATGCCCTAACTGATTGGGTTGATGCTTGGAAGATCTCAGGGTGGAGGACATCTAATGGATCTGAAGTTAAGAACAGAGAACTTATTGAGCTTGGCGAGAAGTTAATTCACACGCACTCAGAATACAGATTGTTTCAACTTAGATGGGTTCCGGGTCATTCTGGAATCCCTGAGAATGAGCTTGTAGACCGTGCAGCTAATAACGCTAGAACACAACAACATACTAATTGGTCGCCTAAAAGTGACTGCAAAACTATCCCTGATGCCACTTATTAATTCACCTATAGAAGGAAAAGAAATTCACGAGCTTGGAGTTGAGGTAAACTCTCCTGCTGATTGCCCTAAAATGCACATGACTAGGGCTAACCTTAACATTTATTTCTCCTTAGTTATCCCGCTTATCTATGGCCGTAGAGACATTATGCCTATTATATGGGCATGGTCTAAAGCGGCGGCAGAGCTACACATTGAGGCGTGGGCTAAAGAGGACCCAGATTATCTACAGCCAGATATGGAGTGGGCTGTTATGTTTTGTCAAAGGCTTCAAGATATATGCATAGACAATAAGATTTCAGCGGTCCTGTCTACTAAGTATGGTGGAGAGCCTGATATTAACATTCCTCATATTATGTCTCAATGCCTACGGATAGGCAAAAGCGAGTGTAATGGGTATGACGATGAGAATGGTGGTGATGCTCTACAATACATAATTAGTCTTTTAGATTTACCAGAAGATCATCGTAAGACTATTGATTGGGTGTCTCATCAGTGTATGTCAGGATCTCTTATAGGAGCGTCTGGTTGGAGTGCTGCTAATATTAAGGACGAGCTTGGCGATGATAAGGTAGCTTCTACAGTTATACTAGCATCTCAGACAACATTGAGTTCTTTGATAGGACCTGAGTTTATCCACTTACCTTCTAAAGCAATGTGGGCATTTCAGAAGATGGAGGACCTAAATAATTACAGCATGGAGGTAGTATGGGATTGCTGCTTTAACTCTATGATGAATGGCTACAAGCCTGTAAATTTAGAGGAGGGTCCTGAGTATAGCGATCCTTTTGAACGATCTCAGCATTGGAGAAACGGCAACATTGATGATGAGTTGCAGGTTATTAGAGATGAGTGTTCTAACAGGACTTGGCAGCAGTCTGTTGATCTTGTAGTTACAGACTCTAGTATCGGTGATCCATATAAAGATATTGAGGATTATTTAGCTAGGTCGTGGGCTTTAGCTAGAGACAGGGAGCGCAATGGGCTTTACCAGCCGGTGTCTTTTATGAGTAAGGACTCTTTTGAATGGCTTATAAAGAATGGCAGAGTAAAGCTTAGGGATGATTTTACAGAAGAGAGCCTTATGCGTTTCTCAGATGACCCATTTTACGCTAACGAGGTAGCTATGTCTCGCTTATGGGGGGAAGACTTTAAAGAGCTTACTACGGCCTTTTACGTTAACATTGATGACGATGAACAGATCTCAACCTTAAGTAAGATGTGTGGTCAAGTTAAGGTCTACTGGAAGCGTGAAGTATTAGGCTACTCTACGTTATCTTTAAACGATTCTCAGTTATCTCAGTTCTGTTTACCTGCTTCAAGAGATAATAGAGAGAAGTATATGGCTGTCTTAGCTGCATCTCAGGTAGGGACTATGACTGCTAATAATCCAGGGTTTATACCAGCGTTGGCTAGCAGGGTAGCCGGTAATCCTTGCTGGGTTAATTATGTAGAGCTTCAAGTGCATGAGGCTTTAACCATGAAGCACATTAGCTCAGTAGATGATGGGTAATTTACTTAATGAATCTATACCGAGTAGTTAGCCGTTATTGGAAGATTAGTTACATCGTGGCTAGGTCAGGATTGCACGCCGTGCAAATAGCTATTGAAATGGGGACTCATGTATCCGGTAAAAGGGTTAAGGCTGATCGCGTAGCTTATAGATCTCTAAGAGGGGAGTTGCTTACGTTTATGCTTAGGATGCCTGAGGCTGGCCGTGTCCTTATGCCTAATATTTTTAGAAAAGACTATATTTTACTTATTTATGAAGATGATTGATGCTGAGCGTATTATAGCTCCCCACCTTGAGGAGAAGAAGTTTCATATTACTCAAACTTGGCCTGTAGGGGCTTGGGGAGCGGAAGCCAGTATTTTAGTGGGTTATATGTATTTAGTTATAGCTAGCCTTATTCCTGAGGTTCCTACAGGTGATTGGATCTTAGAGTTCCTTTATGGCTGGCTTATACTTATTAATGTTATCCTATTTGGCGTTATGATGGCTATGGGAGTAGGGTCTAAGCTTACTAAATCTTATTCACAGGAGTCTGAGTGGCTAGGGTTATCTAATATAAAAGCTGATAAAGATGGTGATCTTGGGGTTACTACTTTGCTTAAAGAGCGTGCGTCTCAGCTTGAAAAGAAATACCATAGTTCTGGCTGGATGCTTAGCATTATGCCTGTAGTTCAGAAGAGTCAGCTTGAGGCTATGAAGTATGGCATAGCAGCAATACTTTTATCTCAGTGCTTGGCTTCTATTATTGATGCTAGCCATTGGGTGTTAGCCGTTACTGCCGTTCTTACTAGGTCTTGTATCTTAATTCAGATGAGCACCATAAGAGAGTATGCGCTTAAGTCTTGGGAATCGTTGCATACGTCAAACTTGTGGGATTGAATTATCCAAGTAAATTATTACTTGCAAACATTCCCATTCTGTGCTATACTAATACTAACAGGCTTACTAGGAGGAGCTTGTTTCTGATTCCCTTGGTAGGGGAATTGGTCTGTTGGCTAAGCCCTCCTACTCGGTTTGGTATCCGAGTAGGAGGCACGTCTGTATTAGATAATGAATATAAATGATCTTACACCAGAGGATGCTAAGAAGCTTGAGTATCTTATGATTAAAGCTGCTACTAATATTAAGCTGCTTAAGAGAGAAGACGTAGAGTTTTTATCAAAGTTTTCTTTAAGTAACGCTGAGGGTAGAGAGTGCGGAGATTGCATTTACTGTTGTCAGGCTCCGGCTATCGAAGAGTCTAGTATACTGGCTGATGAGCCTATTGATTTTGATCCTAAGCCAGCTTGCGTTGAGTGTTATTACGCAGTGGAGGGTGTAGGCTGCACTGTATACAGTAACAGACCTACAGTATGTAAATCTTATAAATGCCTTTACCTTTTAGGGCTTACTGATGTAAGGCCAGATAAAGGCGGTGTGGCGTGGTCTTTTCAGCCTTGGACAGAAGGCCCTCCTAGCAGTATGCCGCTGATGGTTACTGGTCATTGCTTGGACGTAGTTAAGGCTCTTTTGAATCCTAAGGTTATGGATGATATTAATAGTATCTTTAACCTAGGCATCGAAGTCATAGCTATGAGAGACGATAAGATGGCTACTCAGCTTAAGCCGGGTAAGGGTAATTGTATTATAGCTAAGATTGATCCTAAAGATTCTATGAAGGTTAAAATTCTTGAAGGGTCTGAGTGTGATGCGCCTTGGCACATAGAGCTTTTAAAGGAAGAAGATACTACTGCTAAGTATCCTAACTGGAGTTACGGTTCTTTGAATTAGCATCTTACGTAAGTAAATTATTACTTGCAAACATTCTCATTCTGTGCTATACTAAATCATGCAAGAACAAAAGCGACCGTTTCGTGTGCCTATGGTTTTTTATTCTATGACAGCACGTAAGCCTGACGCAGATAAGATTATTATGTTTATCGCTACACGCTGTAGTGACAGGTATAGGGTTGAGAATCAAAGTAAGCCAGCAGTCAGTAAGGTTGATTGGCTGACTGTAATAGGGAAGCGCGATGCAGGTAAGCCTTCGCCTTATCGTAGGCTAAATGCTTCTTGGGATGATCTTAATTCCTTTAACGAGTGGCAGGTTAAGTCATGGGGCTACCTACCTATAGAATACATGGAGCGTATGATCGCCGGAGAGAATCACGAGACTTTACAATCAGAAGCTGAGGATGAGTGGGTAGGTCGCTCTATTAAGAAAGCTAAGCGTAGGAGGCGACCACAGGCTCATAAGAAAAGTTATGTTATGCGCTCTAAAAGATCTATAGACCTAACATGAACATATTCGCAGTAGACATACGACCGCAGCGTGCAGCAAAAGCACTTGGAGACAAGCACGTAAATAAGATGATTCTAGAGACAGCACAGATGATGTGCTCAGCCTACCCCAAAGGGGACGCTCCTTATCTTAGGGCTTACTACAATCACCCCTGCACTATATGGGCTAGGAAATGCTTAAAGAATTACGAGTGGCTTTATCACCACGGCATGGCTTTAGGTAAGGAAAAGGTTTATCGGTTCGGAGGCAGTCATGCTAGTATTGATGTAATTCAATGGTGCTGGGATAATATCTCTATCGACATTATTCCTGAGTCTTCGTCAATGACACCGTTTGCCCAAGCTATGCCAGAAGAGTTTTATCACGAAGATTCTATAGTTGCTTATAGATCTTATTACCGCTCTGCTAAATCACATCTGCATAAGTGGACTAAGAGACAAGCCCCTGCTTGGTTAGATTGAGGCGATATGACTAAGAAAGAATCACAAGACCTGTGGGAGGGGATGCCTGAGTTTCAACAGGAGAAGCAAGAAGCATACGCAACGATTATTGTTCGTGTGCCTGATGCGGAGAGCCTAGACAAATTATCTGAGGCTTTAGATCAGAAGCTTACACCTAAGACTAAGAGCGTCTGGTTTCCTAAACTGATTAAGGGACTTAACAGAGGTAAGATGTATGTAGATGCACTGCCTCCATCAAAGACTCGAAAGCGGAAGCGTAGCCGAGTTAGAAGAAAAGTTATAGTTGATTGAGATGAAGATTGAAGAGGCGATTAAATTATACTGCGAGATGTATTCTATAGACATTACATCTGCAAAGCAGAGGTATACGGATGTCTTAAATCACTACAACGGAAAAGGCTGCTCTAAGTGGGCTGAAGACTTGAGGAATAAATGGTATGAAGCCTTGGACTATGAGGATGCCGCTTACAAGTTATATGACGATGATTGGTATTTCTGCGACCTACTAGCCTGTTACAAAATATATTCATCAGAGTATATAAAGAAGGTGGGGTCTCTTAATCTTACTGTTGATACCTGTTTAGACTTAGGGTGCGGCTTGGGCCTTACCACTAAAGCACTTGAGGATATAGGATGTGGCAGGGTGGTTGGCACTAATCTTAAAGGCACTAAGCAGTATGATTTTTGCGCTAGCCACATAGACGTATTGCCTGACCACAAAGAAGCTGGGCCAGTTGATTTAGTCTTCGCTAGTGAATACTTTGAGCATATTTATCACGCTGGCGATCACCTAATTGAAATCTTAGAAGTGAACAAGCCAAAGGTAATAGTTATGGCTAATGCTTTTAATGCAAAATCATTTGGGCATTTTGATTACTTCTACAACCTTCGCTGGTCTTCTAAGGTTATCCCTCTTGATTCGTATATTCATCATAGTAAGATGGGTAGGATGTTTGCTAATATCCTTAAGCAATCAGGCTATGAAAAAGTAAAGACGGGGTTTTGGAATGACCGTCCTAACGTATGGCAAAAGAATTAAGATATCCTGTCTACGTTATATCTAAAGGTAGACCTAGCTCGTGCATTACTGTTAGATCTCTTAGGAAGTGTAACGTTCCATTTAAGGTAGTAGTGGAGCCTTCTGAGGTTGATGCTTATCGACGCAATCAGTGGGTGGGGTCAGATGTCCTAGTGCTGCCCTTAGACTTCTCTGAGAGAGGCTGCGGGTCTATACCCGTCCGTAATTGGGTCTGGAATCACTCGCTCGCTAGAGGCGACGAGAGGCACTGGATTCTGGACGATAACATTGAGGATTTTAATCGTCTTAACAAGAATACTAAGTTTAGGGTTAGGACTAATGCTACGTTCCGAGCCTGTGAAGACTTTACTGACAGGTTCTCAAATGTAGGTCTGTCGGGTATGAACTATTATTCCTTCGCTAAAGCGACAGACCCTGTTCCTCCTTTTTATACCAACACTAGGATTTACTCATGCATTCTAGTGAACAACTCTCTAGAGTTCCGGTGGCGAGGACGATTTAACGAGGACACAGACTTGTCACTTCGCGTCCTTAAGTCTGGGTTATGCACTATTTTGTTTAACGCTTTCCTCTGCGGGAAGGTGACTACGATGAGAATGGATGGCGGCAATACGAATGATTTATACGAGAAGACTAATGACCGTAAGGAGTTTGCTGAGTCTCTGGCTGAGCAGCATCCTGATGTAGTTAGGGTTACTCGTAAGTTTAATCGCTGGCATCACCAAGTTGATTACTCTTCTTTTAAGGAGAATAAGCTTACTAGGTCTGAAGGTGTTTCTGTAGGTAGCGGGATAGATAATTACGAAATGGTTTTAGTTGATAGAGGCAAGCACTATAAAGAGGTTATGTAATTTCTTTTTATTTATTACTTGCAAACGTTCGGACCTGTGCTACCTTGTAATGTTATGAACGAGATCAATACAGTTACATCACAAGAAGAAAACGCCCACAAATCTCTGGAGCTACTTAGAGCTAGGGCTGAGGCTATTTTAGCCGACAGAGCAGACATTAACGAGCGGTGGAAGGATGGAATGACAGGGGCGAGAGCCTACGACAGTGGGTTCCTTACAGTCTGGAGAAACGATATACTTAGGACCGAAAAGGACCTAGCCGAAGTGAGCCACAGAATCCAGATGATTAACGAGTTATTTCCTACAACTAAGTAACCCTAGCCCTTATATTTACATTATGAAGATTGGATACACTCATCGCAAAACAGGTCAGGTCCGCGAGATTGATAGCCCGTATGATAATGACAAATCTGCTTACGATGCCCTACTGGATAAGATCAGTAAGAGCGACAAAGTTAGCAACTTTGAGCGCAGAGTCGCAGAGGCTTACGCTAATTTCTCTGCGGGGCGTTGGTCTTACTTGTCTGATGCTAAGCGTTACTGGCTTCACTCCTTGACTATGGAAGAGGAGTCAGCACCTAGGCATGATAGGGGTATTAGAATGCCTCTTGAGGGTATTAAGCGTATGTTATCTAAGGCGGGTGAGCACGTTAAGTCACCATCTATTAGGCTTAACGCTGAGGGCATAGAGCTTAAGGTGTCTATAGCAGGTGCGCGGTCTCGTTACACTGGAGACGTTATGGTTGCATCTCCTAAGTTCGGAGATGGTTGGTATGGCCGTATAGCACAAGATGGTAAGTTTTATCCCGGCAGGGATAGCACACCCGCAGTTAGGGCTGCTCTGTCTAGGTTGGCTGAAAGCCCTGAGGAGGTAGCTGCTGAGTTTGGTAAGATTACAGGTAGGTGTTGCTTCTGTAATCGGTCCTTGACTGACGATAGAAGCGTGTCAGTAGGTTATGGTCCTGTATGCGCTGAACGGTTTGGTTTATCTTGGGGAGCTAATTAGATAATTTACTATGGAGGAAAATTCGGATAACATAGATAAGATAGTAAAGTCTGGGACCGATGGACCCGTTCTTTTTATTGATGATATACCAGAAGAGTTTTCTGGAGAAACCTTAGAAGAGATTCATCACAATGCTAAGAAAGCTATTAAGCCTAGCAAGCCTGATACTAAAGAGAAAGTTAGACTCTGGAAGAGATGGATTAGAAGAGCAGCAGACGCTCTTACCAGACTCTCAAGCTGACGAACGATTAGTTATGCTTTGCGAAAAGTTATCTGATGCAAAAGACGTTAAAGACTCCTAGTCTCTGTCTTTAGTTTGCACAGCGTGCAAAAACACTAGGTATTTATTACTTGCAAATATTCGGATCTGTGATATATTAATCCATGAACATTAACACGTTAATACATAAGTTTCTGGTTATCTTTGTATTGGTTTCTAGTTGCCTAGGGACTTCTTACGGCCAAGAGAAACGTTTATTTAGAGACCTTATTCCCGGACAATACACCGCTACGGCTATTGTATCTGAGGCTAAAAAGTGGGAAGGAAAACATTACCGTTACGGGCAGTCTCGTCAGTGCGCTAATTGGGTGGGAAGAATCATTAACGACTCTGGTGGTAATACACCACCCCACTACGCTATGGCTAGGAACTGGCTATCGTGGGGCAGGCAAGTGTCGCTTATTGGTATTCGACCCGGTGATGTTGTTATAACTTGGAGGGGTAGTAGGTCTGGAACCTCTGGGCATATCCTAATTTATGTAGGTAACGGGCAGTGCATTCATCGCCCTACCCAAAGCAGGGCAGTCTGTAAAACTCCTCTGGCTTACTACGAAGGTAAGATACTAGGCGTAAGGAGGAAGTAAGGTAGCTCTTAATATCAAGTCTTGACACAAAGAAACAGGCGCAGTAAGATATTAACGTTACCCGCATTTATGACGGCAGGCCGGCCTTACAATGAAAAGTAACCAGAAAAAGACAGTTACGACAGTCACTTGGGGCAACGCGCCTTGGAACCGTTACGTCTTTACACGCACAGCACACAACGGCGAATTAACGCTACCCGCATTTATGACGGAAGAAGAAATAAAAGATTTAGTAGAAGATTGCACTTGGGAGCCTGCGAAAACAATGCCGCAGTATCCTCACGAATACACACGTATCGAGGCTACCGTACCACAGAACCGAATCCCTGACTACAAGCGGTTCATTAAGCATATTCATGACTACGGCTACGACGCTTACTTCTGGAAGCTGAAGCTACGTTACTTCGATTTTGAGGGCAGGTGTTACTGGTATATGGACAAGGACTATCGAGTGGTCGGTCTAGTCAATCGGTCGAAGCTGCCGAACATCGCTACTCATCTTCCGGGGCCACCTAAACGCCCAGCGATGACCGCAAAGCAAGACTTCGAGCTTATGAAGAAAAAGTTTAGAGATGATTCCTGAGAATACGGTTATTCAGACTGTTCCCTCAAGGTCTATTATGATTCCTTCCTTGGTCGAAAGGCTGAAGGGCCTTAACCCCTATGTGTCTACTGATCCAGATTACCTAGGAACACATTGGCATCTGACTAAGATAATGAAGGAGAATAGAGATGGGGTTCTAATTATCCAAGATGATGTCATTATCCCTACGTGGTTTAGAGAGGAACTCGATAAAGCTATGGTTCCTGATCGGTGTATGATTTTTCTCATCGGTCTAACAGACAAACAAAGGCAGCTTTACGATGAAGGATTCTGTTATGCTGAAACACAAAGGCTCTGGTGTCCGGCGAATTACTACACAGGTAAGTTCATCGAAGAGTATCTTGAGTGGGCTACCGATGAGAATTTATACCAGCCGGAGAAAGGAAGGATCACAAGGGCGGATGACTATGGATTACAGAAGTTCCTTAAGCAGACTGGAAAGTCATTCCTTTTAACACTACCAAATCTCTGCAACCATAACAACCAAATCCCATCTACCCTAGGACATCCTAAGTCCATCAAAGGTAAAGCAAGAGTCTCGTCGCTCTTCTCTAAAGACCTTTTGAGAAGATGGGATCACGCTAAGATTGGCAAGTTATGAATTATCGTTTTATTCTTCGTCATAGGCCGCAGGACGTGAGAGGATTCCTGTCTACGTGGGGATTCTTCTCCGATACTACAGGCCGCGTCCACGTCCCCGAAAATGAGCAGGATCGGTTCTCTACGTTCTTGACTGCTTTGGGTAAAGCTGAAGGTGACGCTGCTCTTCACATGGAATCCGGTGTTCGCGTTAATGGTAAATTTCGCTCGGTGGTAGAAGATGTCATTTTAGAAGACCCACACAGAATGGTCCAATTCTTTTCAATGAGAAAGAAAGACTTAACCGAAGGCTCTCGGTGGGATCGGAATTTTATGATGACAACCTGCTTTTACTTACCGTCTGGGTGGAGTGAGGAACTATTGGACTACCTTCCTAGATGGCGCGAGATTCAGAAGGCATCACGGGCTATTCATTATGACGAAGGGATTGCTGATTGGGTGAAAGAGACAGGGCGTAAGTTCTGGATTCATTGCCCGAATCCAGTAGACCGTGTAACTAACACCCAATGGGTATCTAAGACTTACCGACCATGACAAGACGAATCGTAAGAGCAGTTCCTAATCATCGACCTCATTGTGTTGATTATTTACAGAAGCACTTGAAGGGTGCGGAGTTCTGTATGGATACGACCCAATCAGCGTGGGATACCTTTTACCGCGCTCTTCTGCAAGCAGGTCACGATGCCGCTTTGCACATGGAAGATGACATTATTCTGACTCAGGGATTTAACGAGAAGGTTGAATCTGTGATCGCCTCGATGCCCGATACCGCTATCCAGTTCTTTTCTATGAGGAAGGCCGACCTTACCGAAGGGTCTCGTTGGGACAACAGCTTTCTTATGGCTCAGTGCTTTTACCTTCCGGCAGGGTGGAGCCGAAGAATGTCTGAATACATGTTACGTCAAGATCGTGACGATCCTAAGCTGCTATACAAGGAGCCTCTTGATATGGTTGTCCGGTTTTACTTTAAGAAAGTGGAGAAGAAGAAATACTGGATTCATTGTCCGAGCCTAGTCGACCATCTTGAAGGCAAGAGCGTGATTGATCCTAAGCGTTCGTCCAAGCGTCAATCGAAAACATTTTCAAATCCAATACCTTATTAATTATGGGAGCTTTTAAATACACAGACCCTTTAGAAACCCACATGGTACCGAACCCTGTGCTGATGTCTACTTACGTTGAGTTGCCTGACGATGCATGGACACCTACTCAAGAAGAACTGGATATAGTGTTCGGAGGACCAAACAGATACCTTAAGACGTGGAAGCGTGCTCCCGATAAGAGAGCAGAGATGGACCCTCATTACATTGGAGCGCAGAAGGGTGTGCCTCTTCATATTGACCCGGGATTTCTGCGTTACACCATGCAGATTCTTTTCTTCGTAGATGAGTATGAATTGTCAGGCTACAATAAAGTAGGTCTGCCCCTAACTAGAGGGACTTATTTCCTGCTGGATACGTGGTCGCCTCACGCCGTGCTACCACGCGAGGATGCTACAGAGAAGCCTAAATATTATCTTGCGGCATCGGTTGACTCTTCAAAACCTTACGCACCAGAAGAAGCCATTCCTCTTCTCTTGGGACTGCTTACTGGATCAAAAGGAGGTCACCTACCTGAATGAAAATTTACTCAAATAGAAACGTTCTTGAGGCGGCAAAGGCGAGGATCAAGTGGATCTTTGATGAATTTGAGAACGTCGTAGTTAGTTCTTCTGGGGGTAAGGATTCTACAATCGTATTTGAACTTGCTCTGGCTGAGGCTCAATCCCGTGGTGAGAAGCTTAAAGTGTTATTCCTTGATCAAGAAGCAGAGTGGCAAGCTACCATTGATGCTGTAAGAGAGCAGATGGAGCACCCTGATGTTGAGCCTTACTGGTTACAGGTTCCTTTTAGGCTCTTTAATGCTACATCTACTGAAGAGCATTGGTTACAGTGCTGGAGTCCTGAGGAGGAGGATCGGTGGATTCGTCCTAAGGAAGATTACGCTATTACAGAAAACAACTTAGGGACTGATCGTTTTAGTAAGATGTTTACCCATATACCAAAAGCTATATGGCCGGATAAGAGAACAGCTTTTTTAGCTGGTGTCCGAGCAGAAGAGTCCCCTTCACGCGCTGCTGGACTTACAGGAACTCCGGGACACAAATGGGTTACTTGGGTTAAAAAGCTTAAGATAACTCAGAAGGAGGAGAACCCTAATCTTACCTTTTATCCTATTTACGATTGGTCATATACTGATGTCTGGAAGGCAATTCACGAGCATGGCTGGTCTTACTGTAAGCTTTACGATCATTTTTATCGTTATGGGGTTGAGACGGGTAAGATGCGAGTATCTAACGTCCACCATGAAACAGCGGTATGGTCTTTATTTATAATTCAAGAAGTGGAGCCTGAGACTTACGAGAAGTTAGTTCAAAGAATCTCAGGAATAGATATGGCAGGTAAGATGGGCTTTGCTGATTATTTCCCAAAAGAAGTTCCACCAATGTTCTCTGGTTGGCGTGAGTATAGGGATCATTTATTAGATAAGCTTATAGAAGACGAAGATTGGAAAGAGAGATTTAAGAAAAATTTTGCTAGGATGGAGCTAGACCTAGCTGGTCATAATGAAAAGGGTATGTATAAATGCCAAGCCCGTGCTGTTTTATGTAATGATTGGGAGGGAGTAAAGATGGATAATTTTATGGCTGCACCTCAGAATTATGGAATCGCCAAAGCTAACCGAAAAGCTAGAAAAGAAGCTACAGAAGCATCTGACCCTAAAGACGGTGATTTGCCCATCGTGCAAACGCATGACGAACACGAGGATTCCGTTGTGTGAGTGGTGTAGCTTTTATCTCTTAGATAATTTACCAAAAACTGTAATTGAGTATAAAGACTAATGACTAAAGAACAGCAATCTACCTTGGAGTCCCTCTTCTCAGACTGCGATAACGCTAGAGAGAAGATAGACAGGCAGCAAGAAATCTCTCAATGGATTTTTGATCGTAGCCCTCTCTCAGAACAACCTATTGCCAATATACGATGGGTCCCTGTAGAGCAAGTTGAGGCGAATGACTATAACCCTAACTCCGTAGCTAAAACTGAGATGGGGCTTCTATACACTTCGATTAAGCATGACGGCTATACTCAGCCTGTGGTTACTATCTATGATGAGGCTAAAGATAAGTATGTTATCATTGACGGCTTTCACAGATTTACCACAATGCGTATGAACGCTGATATTAAGAAGTGGTGCAAGGGCTTCCTCCCTATCGTTGTCCTAGACAAGCAGATTAATGATCGCATGGCATCTACTGTTAGGCATAACCGCGCACGGGGTAAGCATTCGGTGGCTGGTATGGGTAATATGGTGTTGGAGATGTTAGATAATGGCTGGTCTGATGCTGAGATTTGCGCTGAGCTTGGCATGGAGGCTGACGAACTTGTAAGGCTTAAGCACGTTACAGGATTTAGTAAGCTATTTGAGGACGTAGAGTATAAGAAAGCGTGGGAAATGAAAAATCAGCTTTTGGCTAAAAAGAAATATAAAGAGGAGCACCCGGAAGAAGAGATGACCGTATGAGAAGAGCCGTTATAGTTCCCTGCGTACATCATCGAGAGGAGATGATCTGGCGTTTCCTCAAGACTGAGGAAGAGCACCAGCCTCTTAGGGGATGGGACATTATCCTCGTGCCGCAGGGATTCCATCCGACCGAAAAACAGCTTTCCCCATTCCCGAAGGTTAGGTCGGTGCTTAGCTTCCCGGACATGATCGGGATGGTAGGCGCACGGTTCGCTGGTCTGAATCTAGCGTTGCAGGAAGGCTACGATCTCATCTGCTTTGCAGACGATGATATGTATTTCATCGAAGAGACGAAGCCCTACATCTTAGCCGAGCCTCTGGCGATGCGGCATGATACTGGGGTCGTGACGGTTGAGAGCAAGAACACGGTCAATCGCGTGAAGGAGTTCGTCCGCAAGGACAAGCCAACCATCGAGAAGAAAGTGATGCTTCACCTGCGCGGCGGGATGATGATGTCGAGGGCGAGCGCGAAGCGAATGATGAAGCTCCACGAAGGCAGGAACTTCTGCTGGGATGACCTGAGCTACTCCCTGCACGCCTACCTCGCCGGAGGGATTAACTACCACTACAACAAGGTCTGTGCTGTCCATGCCATTCAGCACGTTGACGGGAAAGCGATGTTCCGAATGTGGGCAAAGATGACTGGTAACACTACGCTTGTCAGGCTCCCAGAGGAGTATATAGTTCCTGCCGAACCGCCGAAGGGGGCCAAGGATGGGTGGGACGTGATGATGAAGACCATGAAGGGGGTTGACTTCCACGTTGGGGATTCAGCACTGACTCAGGCCGCTCACGAATTTCACCAGAAAAATCACCAACAATTAATTATAGAATGAATAAAAAAGTTTTACCTATAACTGACATTAAGCCTTACGAAAAGAATCCCCGTAAGGCTTCTGCTGACGCTATTAATGCCGTAAAGAAATCTATCGAACGGTTTGGATACAACGTGCCAATAGTGGTTGACGAAAACAACGTAGTCCTTACAGGCCACACAAGGTTGTTAGCTATAAAGGAACTTAAGTGGGAAAAAGTTACGGTTTTAGTAGCGTCAGATCTTACAGAAGAGCAAGCCAGAGAGTTCCGTATTATTGATAATAGAATCTCTGAGATGTCTGTATGGGATCACGATCTTCTCAAGGATGAACTTCGTGCAGTAGCAGCAGCCGGAGAAATGGCTGATTGGTATGATGAAAGTGAGTTAGAGAATATTATGGGGTCGTTAGATGAGGCTGGAGCCTCTGCGATAGCTCCCACGCAAGAACAGATTGATAAGAAGCTTGAGGCTAACGAGAATCATTATAAGAACAGAGATGAAGAGGCTCATTCACGCATGGTAGAGATTAAGTGCGGTCATTGTTCAGAAAAATTTTACGTTGATTCAAGACTTGGCGATTAAATGCATATAACGATCACTAATTCTAAAACATTACCCCACCATTCAATGAACATTGTAGAAGTTAGCATTAATGACATCCGACCTTACTGGCGTAATCCAAGGAAAAACGATGATACGGTAGCCGCTCTTAAGGACTCTATACAGAAATATGGCTACACAGTGCCTATCGTAGTTGACCAAGACGGAGTTATTTTGGCTGGTCACGCTAGGTATAGGGCCTTGGTTCAGCTTGGATACGAGAAGGTAAGGATTGTCCAAGTTGAACTAGATGAAGAGAAGGCTAGGCAGTTTCGGATCGCAGACAATAAGGCTGGAGAGTTTACTGAGTGGGACATGGATACTCTTGAAAAAGAGCTTGAGGATCTCGGTGCTGGGTCAATGGAGAATATTGCTGGATTCTTTCAATCGGAGGAGTGGAAAGACATTATGGATCTAAGCTCTTTTAACGATGCACAAGATGATACTGACGAAGGTGAGGAGCCGCTCGATCAGCAAGTCCCCACGCCTGGGTCCTCTCAAGGTTCTGACGGAGAAACAGAAGATACGGTGATCGATCTTCTTTGCCCACATTGTCTTGAGGAGAATGTATTTACCATAGAAGAGTTTAGAGAGATTGTAGCTAAAGCTAGATCTGTGGCTAATGCTGAGGATGATAGCTAAGCAAAGATCTTAGCGTTGATGGTTTGCCATTCGTGCAAATGTAACCTTACGTATTATGGGAGTAACTAAAGCAGTCAGGGCTAGAAGACGGAAGAGAGCTATTGAAACCCAAGAGCGCGTTGCTACTAGGGTTGATGTTATGGGTAACACCGTTCCTTTAGATCAAGGAGGTAGACCAGATCGACGTTTTGATGACAAGGTAGTTAAGAAGGTATGCGATGCGCTTATCGCAGGTAATACTTATACTAACGCTGCACGCTTAGCGGGTATATCTAAGGATGCACTTTATCGCTGGAGAAAGGAAGGTGAGAAAGCTCCAGAAGGCTGTAAAGCTAAGGAAGTTTATGACCGTATTGAATCCGCTTGTGCAGAGGCTGAACATAGAAATGTTATGGTTATACAAAAAGCTGCTGGCTCTGGAAAGTCGTGGCAAGCGGCGGCATGGTTCCTAGAAAGGCGTAATCCTCAAGAGTTCGGTAGGCGCGAGAGAGTAGATGTGGGAAATGCAGATGGCGGCGTATTTCTTACTGGATCTGTAGACGAGGGAACTTTAAACGACGAGGAGAAGTTAGCTGCTTTAAGAGGAGTATTAGCTACAAAGCCAGATTTGAAGTTAGCTATTACCCAAGATGAAGGAGATGGCGATGCCGGAAGCTGAACCACAAGACCAGCAAGTTACTTTTACTCAAGAGGAACACTTAGCTGTGATGGAGGCCCTTGTTGAGGCTGCTAGGGAAGATCTTCTTTCGTTTTTACATATAATACATCCTCAAGTTGAGTCACGTAATTATACGATAGGTGATTTACATAAATACTTGGCTACCATAGTAACTGAAGTCTTGTCTGGAGATAGAGGACCTAACCAAACTATTTCAGTTCCACCTCAGCATGGTAAGAGCCGTATGTTATGCGTTCGTGCAGTTGCTTGGCTTATTGGAAAGTTCCCAGGCTTACACATAGGGATGACAGGATTCTCTGGAGCATTGTTAGCTGACTTCATGAAAGAAGTTATCTCGCTAACTGAGAGTTCAATATATCAGCAGATATTCCCTGATGTTCATCCCGTATGGGGTCAAAACACTAGATTCGCTAAGGTATTCTCAAATGGCACTTCTGTTCAGATAAGGTCTGCCGGATCTAAACTTACTGGACGAAGGGTTGATTGGCTTATCATTGATGATGCTCATGCTGGACGTAAGGAAGCAGAGTCGCCGTCCTCAAGGAGAAATATTATTCAGTGGTTTTACGGTGATTGTATTAGCCGTATTTCTAAAGATGCTAAAATCTTCATTATAGGAACTAGGTGGCATCCTGACGATCTTATAGGACACCTTATATCAGAAGAGTCTAAGCAAAGACTGCAAGATGCAGGTCAGGCTGATAGAATATTTCAAGTTACTAATTTACCGGCAATCTGTAACTCAGAAGATGATCCTTTAGGCAGAGAGATAGGAGATGCTTTATTTCCAGAGGAAAGACCTATTTCATTCTTAGAAGGTCAAAAAGCTATGATTCCCTCTTATGAGTGGGAATCTCAATACATGGGAAGACCCGTAGCTGCATCGTCAGGTCAGGTTGATGTATCTAAAATAAATTACACTACCCTTGAAGAAGTCCCTAAAGACGTTGAGTGGGTTCGTGGATGGGATTTAGCGTTGACTGAGAAGCAATCTTCTGACTACACGGCAGGGGCTTTATGCGCTATTGATCGAGAGAAGAGATTTTACATTATTGATGTAACTAAAGGTCAGTTAGCTTGGGCTAGAATGAGAGCAAGAATATTAGAGACTAGCCGTGTAGATAGAGAAGCTTACAGAGTTTTTAGGATAGGCGTAGAAGGAGTGGGCGGCTTTGATGCAGTTTATCAAGATGTTAGGGAGCAGTTGATGGGTGATGTAAAAGTGGAGAAGAAAAATCCACCAAGAGGAGGAAAGTTACTGCGTGCTCAGCCGTGGATTAACTTGGTAGAGGCAGGTAAAGTATTTATTGTCCGTGGAGCATGGAATTTAGACTTTACTACTGAGCTTGAGCTTTTCCCTGAGGCTTTACATGACGATCAGGTTGATGCCGTATCAGTAGCTTATGAGTTACTTCAGTCTAAGCCTAGATTGCTTATAGCGTGATTTATTGCTTGCATACATTCGGATATGTGCTAGATTGGTATGTTATGATTGAACTGAGTTACCAACTGAAAGACAGCAACGGCGTTGCCGTTGGAGAAACCCGAGTGATACCGTTTTACGGTAACCGCCGAAAGGCTGAGGCTTACCGAGACAAGATTCTGAAGAAATTCCCTAAATCACTAATCGCTTGGAGTGAGTAATTATGGATCAGATTATTGAACAAAGGATTGAGTATTTGCAGCGTAAAATATCTCAGCTAGTTAAGCATAAGCTTAAGATGAGAGAAACGTTTTATGACAACGGAGTTATCTTATCCGGTATGTTAGAGCAGTATGATGATACTATGACTAGCATAGATAATGAGATCTCTCAGGTTAATGCTGCGGTTGATGAGTTAACGTTTATACTTAAGGTAATTATGTATGATGATTTTAAGAAATCTGGAGAGCAGACTTAGTGTCTTTACTTTATATTGACTTTATACACATTTAGTGTAATCGTTGTATTTGAGGACTGCGATTTATTACCCCAAATACCTTATATATGAGCGATGATCTTATACCTCAAGAAAAGCCCCTGTTTAGTAGCGCATGGGAGGGAGACTCCGCAAGGATAGATGTTCCGGTAGTTAGAAACGGAGATTGGAATTGGTGGGTTTTATTATGGGCTGACAGGCATTGGGACAACCCTGACTCAGATCATAAGATGATGAATGAGCAGTTGCGTCAGGCTAGGCAAATGAATGCCGCTATCATTGACGTAGGTGATTTCTTTTGCGCTATGCAAGGCAAGTATGACCCTAGATCAAGCAAGTCAGCACTAAGACCAGAGCACACATCAGGAGATTACTTGGATGCTCTTGTAAACACAGCTACCGACTATCTTAGCCCTTACGCTGACCTGTTTGCTTGGATGTGTCCGGGGAACCATGAGAAGTCTATTCACGACCGCAGGGAAACTAACCTTACTGAAAGGCTCGTATCTAATCTGAGGGCAAAGGGAAGCCAGTGTATCCGACACCGATACTCAGGCTTTACTAGGATCTGCTTTAAAGATCATAAGACTCTGGACCAGAAGAAAGGCTACTCTCAGACGGTGGTTATGTGGCATACTCACGGTTACGGCGGCGGTGGACCCGTTACTAAGGATACCATTCAAGCTAATAGACAGGGTGTGTATTTAGACAACGTGGACATAGTGGTTAGTGGGCATACTCACGACTCTTGGATATGGCCGCAGTCTACCGTGAGGGTAAGTCAGCAAGGTAACCTCGTTCATAGCGAGAGGCTGCACTTAAAGATACCGTCAGCTAAGAACAAGTTCGGCAAAGACTCGTGGGAAGACCTTAGGGGTATGCCACCTAAGCCCTTAGGTTGTTTATGGCTAAAGTTTGCTTGGGATAGTTCTAATCATAAAGTTACGTATGACGTAAGACGCTCCTTATAATTTATAGGCCGAGATGCCTAACTAGAACTGGCTTATCTTCTTTACTGGAGGTGAGCCAGTTTTTTTTATGTCTAATATCATTTATTGCTTGCAAATAATCATTCCTGAGCTATAGTGATCTCGTTATGAATGACATCGCATCCCAACATCCTAAGTTTATTAAAAATCAAGTTAACTCAAACATTATGCGTGAAGCATGGCGCATACGACGCGAAGCCGCAGCATCGGTAGGTGCAGAGCGCGTTACGTTTATTGCATGGGGTCCATGCCTTGAACGGGCGCGAGGTAAGCGCACACCGTTACGGAATGCGTTCGGTTCTATGCTTAAAGCTGGTAAGGGCGTTAAAATTGATCTGTCTATCCTTGATCCGACAATGCCGGTTAACCTTGACGCTGAGACGATAAGTGAGCTTAGCGGAGTTGAATTATCTTACGTAAGGCCGCACTTGGCGTATCTGGAGAATACAGGAGTGCTTAACAATCATTATGGATTTATCTCAGTTCCGGCAGAGCGGCGACCTTACTCTAACTGTCTTGATGATTGGGCAGCGTGGGAGAATAACGACCGTAAGCGTAAGCAGCGTGAAGTAGATTTTCAGAGCTTACTTCGTGAGAAGGCTGAGCAGCACGTTGAGGTGTCGCTTTATGCTTAGGCTAAAAAGTTTAACTTTTAGATATTTATTGCTTGCAAATAATCATTCCTGAGCTATGGTTATATTGTTATGAGAGATTACACTGCACACGATACAATTAGTCACTGCCTTACCGTAGAGGAAGATGGATGGACTATCGAAGCCGAAGCTGATATTGACATCTGCATTATTCACGAGGGTATGGTTCGTTACTACCGTGATGGATCTGGCTACCCTGGATTTCACATGGTTGAAGTTTCTGACGTTCGTTCAATTACGGTAGAGGGTGCATCGCACTCTAATCGACTAATTGATTGGATTGTTAAGAATGCCGATGATTTGCCACGGTGGATTCGTAATTGGGTTAATCGTAAGATGGAGGCGATTGTGGAACCTGCGGTATGGGAGGCTGAAATAAATGCCTGATATTTGCACACCGTTCAAAAAGTTTAACTTTTAGATATTTATTGCTTGCAAATAATCATTCTTGAGCTATAGTGATCTTGTTATGACTGAAAACACTTTACCAAACCAGCCAGCCCGCCTTTACTCCGAAGAACGCCGTGAGCTTAACAGACTGTTCGCAGATGATGCAGTCCTTAACGGTAACGACCGTGAGGGCAGCTTCGGAAGGGCATTGAACCGGCTTAATGAGCATCTGCACTCTTGGGGCTTTGAGTTGGACATGGTTTCAGCAGATTTACTGCTAGGGCATCGAGGGTCTAACCTTCTTACGTTCCGCAGACGCAATCACACTAGCGACCCGTTCCACGAGAATCCGATGGTCGATAATGCTAGAGTTACATTTTCCTGGGAGTGCATGAACGCTCAGCCGTCAACGACGATAAGAGATTCAAGCCGCTTGGAGACGCTGGCTTACATAGGGTAAGCCAAATAGTTACAGATAAACACCTACTACCAATACACAATATGAACTACACTAAAGCTAACGAGCTTCTTACTGGAAGATGCCATGAATCCCGAAGGATTGGAAATAACACCTACTTACAGCGCAGACCGGGAGGAGAGATTGCAGTGCGTCTACACAGAACTGACATAGTTACTTACCGCCCTGACGGTTCTGTTATCCTAGACAGTGGAGGCTGGAGAACAGTTACCACCAAAGCTCGCATTAATCAGTATATGCCAGCGGAATGTTCTTTATACCAGCGAGATTGGGAGTGGTATCTGGAGCGTGATGGGTCTGACCCAATCGTATTTGAAGATGGAATGTATGCTACTAGATAATTCGCACACCGTGCAAACCGAGAATCCAACAACATAATGACTACCTTCAAAAACACTTTTACCCAGATTGACCCGAAGACTTTTAAGGGGGCGATGCTTGCAGGTTACGACCTGATCGTAGTGGATCGAGATGACACCGAGTTCGTTGATGCGACCGTCCTATACGGGTTTGACGAGATTTACCAGTTCGACCACGCCTTTGAGAATCCAATTCACGGCTTCCTCAAAACGGAGGTTATCTCTTCGTAAGATCGCTTTAGACGCGCCGATCATATAATCCGCCGTGGTAATCCCTGCTTATGTATTACGGCGCGTTAGGTGCGGCAAGAGAGCTTAGCTTTGCGGCAAGCCTGTGGTAACACTAATACCCAAGTCAATATGTAACTTAAATATCTTAGGATTTACTTAACGATTGCGGTTTACCTTTGCGTGAAGGATTTAGATTTAGGATAATCTAAGAGATAACTTAACAGATTTGCGGCAGGTATAAGGACAAGGTTTCCCCTTTAGAGGAAGAGTAATACTAAGGATTAGGTCTGCGGCAGGGACAACTTAAAACCCCATACAAGACATAAGACAAGACAGAATATAAGAGATAATTGAAGGATTATGTAAGTCGTTGATACAAAGGATTTAGCCAAGTCGAAGATGCACGTTCGTGCAAGACCGAGCATAAGATATGCACCGCTAAAGAAAACAACAGCCAACTCTACGCTCCGACAACACACTAACTCTACCTCGGCTAACACACTAAGCTGACTGTCTGCTTTACCGATAAGACAACTCACAACACTAGCCTCCGTCTTACCGCCGCACCAACCGTTTGCCCGACCGTGCAAATGTTTAGGCCACAACCTAACCGCCGACTAAGGCCACGGACTAAGGCCAAGCTAAGCGGCGCAACCTAACCGGGACTAACGCGCACCGATAAATGGGGCCGACCTAATTGGAGACCCGAGCGGCAGATTAGTCTAGATTGACCGCCGCGATCGCGCCAAAATAAAAGTTTGCAAATAAACGATACTGAGCTATATTATGGGGGTGACTTGTTACTGGGACGCAACGCTAGCGTATGAAAATGCCTACATTAATGCTGACATAGAAACGGGCCACAGGAGGGCCGTAGGCGCGTCCGGGACCCTCTCCGCTGTGGGGACCCTTGAAAAGCTTTAGGATGGATTAGGGGCGAAATGAAGGTTTTTGCCCATTTTGCCGGTCGTGCAAAAAAATATGCATTATTTACTTGCAAAGAATCATTCCTGAGCTATACTTGGGTGTTATGAAAACAAGATATCATTATGTCGCTGGGCTGGATTCTTCCGCCCTGATGTTGGACTACGGCAAGGATGGCCGAGAGGTCGTCGCTGTATATACTGGCCCGGAGATTTCGACCGAGCCTTGGGATTTGATCGACACTTCGCCGCTTTATCCTACGCTCGATCTTGATCCTGGGAAGAAGTGGAAGCAGATTTCTGAGTCTGAGTGGGTGTCCGAATGGACTGAGTTTGCCTGATTTCCGAAAAAAATATGTATTATTTACTTGCAAAGAATCATAGCTGAGCTATGCTGTGGTGTTATGAAAAACGAAAACCAATATATGGATACGCCCGTTTTTACGGGATTAGTGGCGCGAGCATCAGAAGATCGAGACATTGAAGCCCTAGAGAGTTTACTGCTGCGGTCGGCTCAGTGGGCCGGTGCTTGCAACGTAGACGAATACTCTAAATCCGTGCACGCGATGAATGCGCGTCTCATTAGATCCGTGATAAATCTGCTCAATGAAGCCTAACCCGAATGACCATCTACCTCCCGATCAGCGGGAGGCGATGAATTTTATACGGACCGAGATGCGGAAGCGCAATCCGTCGCCTTACCAAATCCGAAAGGTCTTAGCATCCGTCGTTAAGAAAGCGAGGCGCAAGGGCCACAACACTGACGGTCTTATCTTACTATGACAGCAAGAATTACGCTGCACCTTGGCTGCATCTTAATGTGCGTCGTAAGGAGGAGGTTTAGTCAGATCGTCTTTCACCTCAAGGGAATCGCTAGAGAATTTATTAGCTGAAAAAAATATGCATTTATTACTTGCAAAGAATCATTCCTGAGTTATACTTTTATAGGTGAGCGCAGGTTGCGCTTGCCACAACCACAGACCAATACAAACCAAATGAATCTATTAGATCAAATCACATCAGGGGTCGAGACCCACAAGCCAATGGCCGAGTCAATCGGGTTAGCCCTTCAACACGGGCGTTATGCTGAGAGCAGTAGCGCGGAAGACCTAGAGTGGATGGAGGATGAGTTCCTCCACCCGGGCGTGGCAACGTTCGCCGCCGGAGCAATGGCAATCGAAGACGAAGAGAATCTGTTTTCATAACACAAGCGCAGATGCTCTCCCGTTACGGCGGGAGGGCTATGCAAACCCATCCAAGCCATGAATCAAATTACCCAAACAGAAGAATACTTAAACAAGGCTTACTCCGATGTCCTTCACAGAATGATTAAGGAGGAGATTGACCGGACGGTAGAGTTTAACAGCAGGTCAGCTTTGGATTCTCAGCATTACAGAGAAATCCTAGAAGACATTATCTCAGACTTACAGAAGTATGCAGCGACCCTACCATCGGTAGAGCAGATGGCAGAGGAGGGCCTACTGTAGGCTGGGAACGCAAACCCCGAGTGGGAGACTAGAGGGAGGGCTTAGCGGTCCTCCCTTTTGCACGCCGTGCAAAGAAAGTTAAAAAAAATATGCATTTATTGCTTGCAAATGTTCGTGGGTGAGCTATACTTGGGTGTTATGAAAAACATCCTATTAGAGATCACCAAGACATTCATCATCATTAGTGCCGTGCTAATCGCGGCTGGACTGTTTGCCGCATGGGTCGGTAAGCATTACATCATCCTTAACGCAGCAGGGTAGCCAGTAGAAAGGATAAGACTATGAAGTTAATAGTTTGGAAAGCAGAACACTGCGCAGAAGATTGCTACAGCGTCCGCGCTAGGACTAAGAAGGAGTGCATCGCGCTCGTGGCCGAATACGGAGTAGAGGACTACGTTGAACAGTGGGGAGATAATGAGGGGAAGGTTGAGATCCTTAGACTTGAGTATGAGTTCGACAACCTATTTGACTGCTACGACTCGCTATCATCGGAGGGCGGGGCATGGGCCAAGTCCAAGAGAGTCTACGCCCTACCTATTAGCCGCTTTACAGGAGAATAAAATATGGACAAGCATTGGTATACAGTTAGCTCAATCATAAAGTCAAGCGGCCAGCGTTACACTACCTTCTTCGTTAGGGCAACCGACAGACCTGACGCTGTGGCACGCGCAAACCAAGTCTTTCGAGAACTCCTAGCGGAGACATTCCCTAAGAGCATTACAGCAGAACGTAACTTCTCCCTAGAGGTTAGCTTTGGCTCTTGGTTCGCGGACGAAGACTAGCGCGGTGGGCCTTAGCCCCGCTACACAGTATTAACACAACAGAGTAGACCCTC